>ULKL01028579.1_pt1 | contig 27698 bp, 26 predicted proteins | sample 1951161 | NCBI WGS metagenome assembly ULKL01 (sample SAMEA4835501, study PRJEB28245) | human gut metagenome | biome: gut microbiome; material: fecal sample | place: Denmark | collected 2008
CATTGTTGGCAGGGATGGCGAGTGTGAGCAGAAGCTTCTCACTGCCAATCATCATGCTTTCATCCACAATCAAAGCATATCGCTTGTCTTTGAGCAGGTTGCACGATTCCTTGTATACGCTAAGCCCCAGTTCCTGCGTCCAATAGCCAATTGTTGTATAGGCTGGGACTTTACCGAAAATGTTGCCCATAAACTCGTTCAAGATGTTGAATATCTCAACTATCTGGCGTGAGCCAACAGACAAACGCGCATAGAAAGCCACACTCAGTGCGACCATCAAACTGGAGTAATGATGTCGTCTAATAGATTCATCATTTGCTCGAAGGTTTTCTGGTCCAAGCCAACATTCGGTTTCTCTTTTTTTTTAAGCGCCGAACGGTATTTAGCGTTCCTTGACTGGGCGGTAGACAACCTTCCCATGAGATTGCGCTTATCTCTTTGGAGAGACACCTTCTCTTTCTTGAGTTTATCCACCTGCATTTTGAGCTTTTCTATTTCTTTATCTTGAGCTGATTTTTTCATAAATGTCACATGTATTATTTATGTAAATTTACTAAAAATCAGTGAGTTGTGCAAATTTTTCAAGAACTATTTTCCGACTTTAAGCATTAAATGCCAGTAACTTGACAAGCCCAAAATCTCGCAATTTTAACATCGGATTTTTTCTAGATTTTGAACACCCTACCCAGAAGGAAAGGAAGAAGACATAATCGGGAATGTCTGGGTCAAAGAGCGAAGAATATTTATCAATTATATCCATTCACCTTTCTCCAAGCAAATCCACGTATCCTGTATATAGGACTCCAAAACCATGCCCAATAATCAAAGCGCCAATATCGAAAAGTCTTAAAATGAATATACCAGAAAGATTTCCATTTATTCTGATAGACTCCTTTCTTCTGGACATCCGACTGTCCGAAATTACCCGAACGCATAATTTCATTCAATAGGAATATACCATCTTTCTTAGATGGACTCCATAGCATCTTATTACGTTCTATACCAAAAACGACCTGTAGTACATACATCAAAGCACATGAAAACCTATCAAGCCCTAATTGATGAATAACTTTCTTCGACTTATTGATGCTATCAGTAGAACTATCACCAGTCTTCTGGAGGAGGAAGTAGTAATCCATCAGTTGTCGCAATCCGATACCTTCATAAAATAAATGATGATGAATATGCACCAACTGATGCACAAGGTTGAATTCCAAGGTGGGAACAATAATATATTCATCTGTATTTGGAATAGATAATTTGTTTGTGAAATTAGCCTCCTCACATTCTTTGAAAAAGGATTGTAAATTTTTATCTTTAGGACTATCCTTCACAAATGGTTTATAATGAATTTCTACTTCAACATCATTAAAGCAATGATAATGAATTTCCAACTCATTCACATCTTTTGTTGGAAATGTCCTGTTAACATAATCAATAACTTTTTTATAACCACCTTCAAGATAGATATCAATGTCGCCACTTTGTCTTAGAGAGCATAATTTATCACCATACAATATAGCATTGCCTTGTCCCTTCATAATATAGGTGCGAAAATCATCTTGTACCAACCTTTTCTGCAGTTCTACGCATCGTTGGTTCATAAGCTCATTACGCTTCTGAATCTGCACCACCATTGCTAGCCAATGCATCTTTAACTGAAAGGGTAATTGAGACAATTGCTCATTAGGCAATTTTTGTATGGCGGCAAAGCATACACCTATCAGTGCATGCTCCTTTGCCATTTGATATAGTCCAGTCCATTCTTCTGCAGATGGGACTCGAGACAAACTGTAGAAAGCAGATTGATGACCAACAGCTACTTTCAAGAGTTCGAAAAAGAGATTTTTCATTAAAGCACTTCCAAAAACTTATTTAATATTGTCTGCTTTGAATACTTTTCCTCAGCTAACTTACGCGAAATTTTACCCATATCTCTAAGTTTGTCGCGATTTTCCAAAGAAAGACCACAGAGATAAGATATCAAACCCTTTCTATCTTGCGGTTCAAAGCATACACCATTACCATTTTCCTCTATCATGCGCCAAATCTCAGTACCCTTTTCTCCTATATATAGGATAGGCTTACCTGCCGCCAAGATATTGTAAGTTTTTGAAGGTACTCCAAGACCATACATTCCTTCAACCAGACGTACCAAAGCGATGTCGCATGAATTTAGCACTTTTTGCTGTTCCGAGCGGAAATAAGTCCCATGAAACGAAACTTGATTCTCCATTCCATATTCCAGCACCTTTTCCTTTATTGTATTTTCGGCACTTCCCGTTCCCCATATACCGAAAGCTACCTGTTCACATTTAGCCTCATGTAATACATCTACTAGCTCGCCTACACCTTGAGCATTACCGATATTGCCTGCATATTGGATGGTAATTTTTTTTTCGTTAAAGTCATCGCTTGGACGAATATTCTCTACATCGCCCCAATTTTCAATTACTTCAATTCGTGGTAATTCTCCGACTCCTTTAGATAACCAGAAACTTTTTAAACCATCTTTTGTCTTTTGCGATAAAATCTCACTCATGTCTCTACCAAGTGAAATAAGTTTATCTGTACTAGCATAAGCCTTATTGAATACACGCTTCACCATCGGATATACAACTTCAGGAATATGGATGTCAGTATATAAATTTTCAGGGGCTACATCATGCACCAACATCGCCAATTCGAATTTACGATGCCGCCTCAAATGTCCCATCAGTACCACTAGTGGGAAAGGATTGGTAACCATCAACACATGGTCACCTTTCCTAATATTCTTCTTTGCCACACGGTACATTCGCCAGCTCATCTGCAAGAACTTCTTGATGCGACTGATTTTACTATTTTTGTTCTCTGGAACCGCATCAACATGATAAACCTCTATGTGCTCATGAATAACCGTTTTATTGTTAACATTCTGCATCTTTTGGGAGTCATATACGGCAGGTCCACAAATTACCTTCACTTCATACTTTTGGGTCATAGCATTTGCTATCTCTCCCATGATGTAACCAGTAGAAGTTTCCTCAGGAGGGAAAAGTTCCGATATTATCCAAAGTGTTTGTCTCATATCAAATAAATCCATATCGGTTTCTTTTCAAACCATCAGATTTTATAGTTCTCTAGCACATCCATTGGTTGCCATCCCAATTCCTTTTTAGCTTTTTCGTTGCTCCATGTGTCAGAAGTAACTATTTTTTCTAATCTTTGGGAATTGATTGGGAAGAAACTGAAGACATCTCCAATAAAGGCCAAACACTTTGCCATCCAATAAGGTATACTTATAGGCTTACGTTTTCCTAGTTGTTTTGCAATAGTGGCTTCCAATTCACCAAAAGAAGGGTTATGATCATCACATACATTATACACGCCACCTTTTTCTGCCACAAGTGGTACAAGATGAGCAATATCATCTACCATAAGAACACTTTTCTTCGCTTTACCACCAGCTATGCTTAGATAAGCTCCTGTCTTGATACCATGTATCATAGCTCCCAAATTACCAGGAGCACCTTTACCTGCTAATAATGAAGGACGAAGAATGCCTAATCTAACATTATGCTTTTTACACCACTCTGTCAAATAAGCTTCTGCCTTAATCTTACTGTCTGAATAAGGAGAATCCCCAACCAAAGTTCGGCTATTCTCTGTATCCATATTTCCTGGCTTATCACCATATACATTCATAGATGAAATAAAAATAAAGGCTTTTGGGGCTCCAACCTTTTCTAATGCCTCACACAGGTGAATAGTTCCTGTAAGATTCACATCATAGAATGCTTTTTTCTCCATTTCTGTCTTTGGATATACATGAGCTTTACCTGCAGCATGAAGTACAACATCATAACATTCTGGCAAATTAGGCACATCTGTTACAAAGTTAGCTTTAATCATATCTGCATCCATGATGCCAATAGTAGTTACATTATATTTCTTATCCAGTATAGGTTTTATATTCCTTCCAAGAAAACCAGTACCACCAGTGAACAATAATTTTTCCATAAATCCAATTACTTAAATTTATCCCAGTTTTTAATTACTTCATCCCAAGGACCACGATCCTCCTTGTCGTAGATATACACACATTTGGCATCCTTGAAGTCACGTAGCCATTCTGCTATAGAACACATACCGCCCTCTACACGCTTGGCATAATCAATCACCTCACTCATTGATGTAAAAGGTTCAAACTCCTTACGATCTGCAGGGTCAATATACCCATTGTCCATTCCTTTAATCCAAAGATAAGGCAAAGGCATACCAGCGAACTTACAAGTAGGATTCCAAGCTGATGCACGGAAATTAGTTTCCATAAAGTAATAGGTTCCATCCTTGTCTATAAGGAATTCCACCTCAAATACACCCTCGAAACCTATTTCCTCGAACATAGCCTGAAGCTTCGCTTCCATATCCTTATTCTCAAACATCTTCACATCATGATAAGGACTGTAATAACCTTGTATAAGATACTTCCACTTCATCTCGGTAATTATTTGCATCTCCTTACCCTTATTGATTGTGTAACCCTCCAAAGCCATCTCATTCTGCTTGTCCACAAAATGCTGAATCATAATCAGAGGACTTTCTATCTTGACGATAGCTTCTTTCAGTTCCTTTTCATTTTGACAGATATACACATCACCTTTCCAAGAACCCGAATTAGGCGAAATATCCTTAGTAATAATAGGATACCACAAATTTTCAGGAAGTTTGTCTTCCTTACTGATAACGTAACTATCCAGCACATTAAAGCCATGCTTTTTTGCAAGTTGCTGGATATTATACTTATCCATAAACTCATTGATACGTCCATTGCGTCCAGCATTATAAGTTATGAACTTGTCCTTCCACTCGTCATAATGAAGGTCGAAATAGCCTACAGACTTGTCATCCGAGAACACTATGTAGGGTTTGTTGCCAGTTCCTTCTGCCAAATGTCCATACTTATCCATCAACAGATTAAAACCATCCTCAACAGAATCCACCCGATATAACTCAGAGATGTACTTACTCTTTGTTGCTACTTCATAGCGACGTTTCACTGAAATATAAACAGGATTAATACCATTCTCACCTAAAGCACGAATCATATTCAGTGGATTATAGTGTTCCAGTGCAAACACTATGCACAGATGACCATTGTATTTATTGTTCATTGTTATTTATTTTTTAAAATTTTTATTCTCGTCTTTATATACACCCTTCTGCATCAATACAGGAGCAATGATGCCAAAGAAGGTTTTGAAATCTAATGCAAGCGATAAGTTTTCCGCATAATCAGCATCCATTTCAAATTGCTGGTCACGTAAAGCAGCTCTATCCACCACATCGACAGTGCAAAACATACCTTGCTTCACATCATAACGCTTGGCGTAACGTGGATTTTTATTTTTATACTCCTCAAACTCCCAATCCAATATCGGTCGAGGACCTATTATTGCCATAGTTCCATTTAGAATGTTAAACATCTGAGGCAACTCATCCAGACTTGTACGGCGCAAGAAAGCACCTACTCTGGTTATACGAGAGTCTGACGCACTCGTAGCAATACCCCCCATCTCATAAGCATGGTTGCACATAGTGCGGAACTTAAACACCGTTATAGGTTTCATTCCCTTGCCCAATCGCACTTGTTTGAACAATACTGGACCCTTAGAGTCCAACTTAATACAAATGGCTATTATCACCATGGGAATACAACATACTACCAAACCACAAATGGCTAGGATTGAATCAATTAGTCTTTTGATAAAACGTCTATACATCATTTTTTTAACAATCGAATTACACAATATATCAATAGATGTTATACAAAATGTAACAACACTTGTTATTTCGAAATTCAACAATGTTTTTGTTTATCAATCAAATTCCGTTCATAAATTTTAGCATCTACTATATAACGATAGAAGTAGGCTTGAATGAAAGCATAAATCTTTCCTGGAGTACAATCCAAGAATCCCAAACGCAAATAGTAGATGTACCAATAGTATAATTTAGCCCTCCAAAACATAGGCATTTTGTAATATATATTATTTCGAATAGACTTCCTTAGCTTAGCCATACGAGATATGTTTGCATCTATATCGTCTAACAATTTAAAGTATGAATCAACCTCCAAGTCTGCATACCAGTCATGTTTTTTGATAAAGACAGAAAGGGTCTTGAAATCATAATGTAGACAATCATTCTTAAGTTGTATGTATCTTCCTTCCTCCAGTTCTACATTATCTCCTAAAGGCCTTTCATTAAAACGCGCTTTCCCATATTTATATATGTTAATCTTGCAGAAAGGGTATGCTCCACCATGTTTTAAGAATCTACCGAGAAAAAAAACTTTAAATCGCATTTCAAAAGCATTCACTTCATCGAAATCATGTTTTTTGCATGATTCTACAATTTCTGTTGCCAATTCAGAAGGTACAACTTCATCTGCATCTAATCGAAAAATCCATTTTGTCTGAATATTTAAACTTTCTACAGCCCAATTGAATTGTTTCCCGTGATTTTCAAATGGTGTATGTACATAAACCTCGGCTCCAAGCGCTTTGGCTTTTTCGACAGTCCTATCTTCACTTCCACTGTCAACAACAATGATTCTATTTGCAATAGCTTGCACCGAAGCTATTGAACGCTCAATATTTACTTCCTCATTTTTAGTGAGGATAATAACGGTTATTCCTGTGTTCATATTAAAGAGTTGTATAGGTTAACGTACTCTTGGTATTTTTTATCTCGATCAAAATGCTCAATGGCATATTGGCGACATTTGCAACTTCTAGCTTGACGATATTCCATAGAAAAATTACTGTCCGTAAGAATATACTCTAAAACTTGTTCTTTGCTTCTTGGCTCTGCAATATAGCCTGTCGCATTTGTCACAATCTCAGAACACGCTGTTGCATTATATACTATTACAGGAGTTCCACAAGAAAGAGCCTCTGCTGTAACAAGTCCAAATGTTTCTTGGTAAGAACCATTGAACAAAATGTCTGCTGCAGAATATAATTCTGCAAGTTCTTCAACATTATTAGTTCTGGCGATTCCCACGATGTCTTGTGGAAGTTTTTCAAGGATGTCTGGGGTACAGCCTACCATAACTATAGCAAAGTTATTAGCCAAATGTTTTCGCAAATAAAAAAAAGTGGACATGCCAACCTCTTCGCTCCACCCTGTGGCAACACCTAATACAACATATTTTCCTTCCAAACCATAACGTTTGCGTACATTAACAATGGTATCAGGTCTAGGCCGAAAGACGTTCACATCTATACCATTCTGAATAACATGTATTGGATATTGACCTAAAATAGACTGACTCGTTACTCTTCCCAACCAGAAGGAAACAGGCACTATAGTCAAGTTTGGCATATTAGCATAAGCCTTTTTCTTTGCATTGTAATTCTGCTTAGAGCGATCAAATAAATAAGAATTAGGGTAAGACTGTTTTCGTCCACAATCAAAACAACCATTCTTCCATTTCATGCAATTTACACAAGTATAGTGAACACAATGCCCTGTGAATGCCCAGCAATCATGTAATGTCCACACTACGGGTATTCGAGAACGTTTTAAAAATTCGAATAATACAGGAATATTAATATAATATCCATGAATATTATGTAATTGAATTACGTCAGGTTTTATCTCCTCAATCTGTTTGATAAGCCGTTTTGTAGCGCATCTTGATAAAAAGCCACAGCAATCAAAGATACGAGTCATCAAAGCGTGAAAATACTGATCTGCTTTGTTACCGATGTGAATAAGATGAGATCTACTTTTAGTCATTGGTTCACGCGCGGGAAAAGCGATGAAACTTTCCCACCCATTATCAATAGCTCTTTCTCCAATCTGCTGAGTGATTCTACCTGTAGATTGAGTTATACAAGTATTTATTTGAAGTATTCTTGGCATATATTTATATTTTGTGAATTACGCTTTGGAACATGGACCATATTTAATGGAAGACTTACGACTGTTTTGTAAATCATCAATCAATTGTAACAAAGAACATACTGCATTACTTGGACTCCATACATTTACAATACTCTCAAAAGCTTTTTTTCGCATTTGTTTCATTTCTTCCGGGTGAGTAAAAAGCCATTCAACTTTTTGTACTAGTGAGTCGATACATTCGCTCTTAAAACAAAAGCCATTTTCACCATCTTTTATCAAATAAGGAGCACTTCCGACAGCATCACTAGCAATTAAAACACATCCATTTGCCATTGACTCATTAGCTACAGCTCCCCAACCTTCAAAACAATTGGATGTAAAAAGGAATATCGCACTCTTTTGCATAGCTTTTATTATTTCATTATTAGGTATATTTCCCTTTAAACTAACACAATCTTCAACTCCTAAATTTCGAATTAATTTCTCAAGTTTTGCAGTTGGATATATTTTATCATATTTTGCAGCACCTCTTTCATCTCCATAAATAGATATATGGAATTTGTATCCTTTTGATTTAAGTTTTGCTGCCATTTGTACAGGCATCTCGGGGTGTTTCCACTTCAAAAACCTTCCACACCACATGATTGGTATTGTTGGATGACTTGAGCTATCTATGTACTTTTCAATACTTAAATTATAGTTCACACGTGTAAAATATCCCCATTTGAAACATTTATCTTTGTACATATAAAGACGTTCATAATCTTTTGCAGTAAAGGCACTACAACATAACTTGTAAAGTGGTTTGCTTTTCCAATTATTACTCCAATAATAATATAATGTATAAATATTGGCTTTGGATAAGATATTAACTAATCCTCTTTTTAATGGACGTTCATCCATATCTAGTGTAAGAAGATCATTTTTTAATCTCTCTTTTTCATAGGGTAGTGAATCTACGCCACCAAAAATGCATGCCTCTGAATATCTTGCGATTTTCATTGCCAAGGTTGCTTGACTTTGCGATTCCCATGCTTTGATTAGGTATGGTCTTGTTGAAAAATCTTCAGTTGATCCCTTATTCTGGTTATCGTTATTTAATTCTATAAATGAAAAATTTTCTCCTAATATGCGATATAACTCATCTGCTACACCAACTTGATGATGGTTAAGTATAGACGAAAATATGGCTAATTTATATGTATTCATTTTTTCTTTTTAAGATGTATTTTTTTACATAATTATTCTTTACAACGACGATAGATATAATGCAAAGAATCATGAAAATATTATTAGCGACCCCCACCCAGCCAAATAAAATATTGGGTAGTATCGTAAGAACCTGCGAAAATGCTAAAATTACATATGTCTCTTTTCCGATTTTTATAAATATGGTAGAAGTCTTTGGTACTAATTTTGTCATATACTTACTTATACCTCCTAACATTATAGTCCCTAAAACGGCAGCAAATAAAGTAAGAAAGACGGGGGATACTTTATTCCAAGCAATATCTAATGGGAAATAATATGATATTGCATAAACTACCAAGGATAGTATTACTATTTGCACTGCATTGATATGTTCAATTTTTCTTATTAATTGAGTTTTATACTTATTTCCAATTATTATAAGTGATGCTGAATATGGAATAGAGCAAATAGACCATGGCAATCGTATTGATAGTCTTGAAATTACCCCCCCCAATAACGCTAAAAGAATAACTAATATTACAGTTGTCTTCGGTATGTGCTGGCAGATAATTTTTGCAAGTAATGATGATACAAAAAATACTGGAATAAACCATAGAGCAAACCCACCCCATCCATGTAATATCAAACTTTCAACATTAAGCACCCCAAGATACGTACATAGTATTAATACTATAATAGAATATGCCACAAAAGGTAGTATTATGCTTTTCAAGCGTTTCTTTGTAAATATAACAAAGTTATCCTTGTCATAATTGGAGCAAATCCCTGAGAGGATAAAAAAAACTGGCATATGAAATGCAAAAATAAAATTGCTTAGATTTTGAGGAAGTGCAGAATGTCCAATAACCATTAATATAATTGCAAGCCCTTTCTCTATATCAATCCATGAAATTCTTTCCATCATGTATATTTATTTACCGATTAAAAATCTAAGTTTTGTCCTTGATAGCATCATTGCACATAATGGCAACAATACAGCAGTTGTAACCAAAAGATAGCAGAGGAACTCCCAATGATTGCCATTAGGTGTTTTAAATAAGTGAAGTTTACAGCACAATACAGGCAGTGAAAAATGAATTAAGTAATATGCCATGGAGTCTTTTCCTATTGTGTTTAATATTGGAAATAACAACCCTTTTGAATGTAAAAACTTAAAAAGATTATTTATTAGTATAATTCCGCTAATACAGAAAGGATACCATAAAAGATAACACCCATTATTCTGCAGTGTATTACTAAACATTGACACAAAAGTGGGAGTGCAGAATCCTATAAGAGTCATAACGATCAGAGAGATTGCAATCCAAACCTTCTTATATTGTCTTTTAGAAGATATTATTCCAATTAAGTAAAATGCCATACCTGAACACATATTACCCAACCAATTGTAGTGTCCATTCATGAAATAATAATGTGAAAAAGCCATACCTATAGAGCCAATCAAAAGTATGTAAATATTTACATATTTCAATATGGGGGGGGTAATTATTTTAACTAAAGACAACGTTAATAGAAACCACAACGGCGAACTCCAATAATAACACCCCATTCCAATAAAATTAGAAACAATTGTAGTGAATGTCGGTTTTAAAGCGCTATCATTGGTCAAATAAAAATATACCCATCCAATAATTATACCAAACATTGAAAAAAAAACGTATGGTATCATTAAAGATTTTGCATTTCTTGAAACCCTCACTTTCCATTCGGTCATATTTCCCACAGAACGATAGAACATACCTGATTTATAGAAGAACCAAGGCATATAGAAGAATAACAAATCCAAGGCGCTAAACATTGGGCTTGTTTTCAGTCCCGCATATGAAATATAATGTCCTAATATCATTCTAATAATTAGAACTCCAGCTATACAATCTATCCAATCAGTACGTCTTTTATCCATTTACTCACAATTATTTATGCGTGAATGACTCCATCTAACATTTTGCTTCAAAATTTTAGCAGGAACACCACCTATCAACACATTACCAGCAAAAGCTTTTGTAACGATAGCTCCAGTACTAACAATTACGTTATCTCCGAGAGAGACACCCTTCAGTATCTTACAGCCCTCGCCTAACCATACCATATTGCCTATATTTACATTAGCTGCATGATTTATACGATAGCCTTCTGAATTATATATCGCATGAGAATCACCTGTTCGAATCTGTACATTAGATGAAACCATACATTCATCCCCTATTATTATCATACTTCCGTCTTCTGTCACAGCTATATGTGATGGACCAATAAATGTATTTTCCCCTATGGTTAATGTACACTTATGGTCTTCTATAACTATATGTGTTCCTTCAAGGTAAGCTCCAGAAGAAATCTTTATATTATGATTATCTCCATATATCTCTATTTTTGCCTTTTGTAAGACACTTCCTTTGTGAAGTATGACAGTGTTGTGATTACCTCGGATACGAATTGTAGAATGGATTAAAATTCCATTACGTTTTATGGAATTCCCCCCCCAATAACAGGTATCCACTTGGCCATGAGTAGTCTCAATCTCATGGCTAAACTACGTAAAATTTGAATATTCCTAATTATAGTTACTAAAGACATCAACCTATATTATTTCATTAGATTATTAAAAAAAATATTCATTTTTTTAGCAGTACCTTTTATTGTATATTGGTCTAATGCAATCTGCTGCAACACAATAGATTGTTTAACCTTCTCATCATAGTGCTCAATAATATCATTAATGCATAATGCAATACTCTGTACGTTTTCTTTTTCATAGAACGTAATATTAGAGTCAAACTCTTCATTGAGATGTCCAATCTCACTACTGATGATAGGACGACCTAAAGCAGCATACTCCATCATTTTAGAAGGGAAACCTGCTGTTTGCGGTTCTATACCAAAACTACGAGTACTGTTTGCTAAAATATCTGCATCACGATTAAGAATTTTTATTAGTTCTTCGTGAGGAATATAATCATGCAATACGACCTTATGTTGCTGAGGTAATTTTTTCATATCTTCAGCAGCTACACTGTAGAAATAATCTTTAGTTGTAAAGAAATGTAGTTCACAAGGTTTTTTTACATACCGAAGGGACTTTACTAAAAGATCAGACCCCTTATAATACTCACCGCCACCAGCAAGAAAGATTCGAACAGGTTTGCCATTCGTCAATTTGTTAACACGACCTGTCACATTCTCAACCACATCATCATTGATTACCCCAGGGGTAAGCATTTTGTGAAGTATCGGCTCGTTTTTATACATACCTTGACATACAGCAAACAACCCATCTGTTCGCTGTATAGCATATTTATAAATCATATTTTTTATCCATGCAAAACGTGTTTTATCACCTTCAAGTTCCTTCATGAAGATACTATCTTCATATTCTAATATTATCTTAGTATTTTTGAATTGAGAAATATGTGTATACCCTCCTAATAGTGCGTTATCACAAATGTTATAATAAACAAAAGCATCATACTTACATTTCTTAAGCTCTTTCCTAATAAAAAAGTACAGTGAAATATCATTGATAGGAGTGAAACGAGGAAATGAATACTGTTTTGGATATTTGATTGTAAGTTTTCCTTCGGGAAAATCTACAATTTCTGTATAGGCAGGAATTACCTTGTGGGCAAAATTACAGCCAGGACTATATATAGTTACCTCATGTCCTGCCAGCATCATTGCGCGAGCCATACCTTGTGTTTTAAGCGTATTTGACGCTGGCTTATAGGGGATACCACAGAGTTTTGACATTTCTGGGCCAAGATAACAAGAATAATAAGCTATTTTCATTGTTTTATGTATTTTGTATATAGTTTAATATTAGTAAATAAATAAGCATTCTTCTTTATCCAGTCGACAGATTTGTTCCACCATTGATCTTGACGCAGTTCTTTAATGGTAATTTCATCAAATCTATAACGAATAATCTTTGCTGGTACTCCACCTACAATAGCGTATGGGGGGACATTCTTTGTAACGATAGAGCCGGCAGCCACTATTGCTCCATCTCCAATTGTAATACCGCCTAAAATACTTACATCCTCTCCTAACCAAACATCATTTCCTATAACAGCATATCTATTATTGATTGTTTGAATTTCCTGAAAGTTAGTTTCTTTAACAAAGGTTGTACCACATTGATTCTGAAGACTATGAAAAACAGGACTGGTTGATACGTATTCTCTTGTGGGATGAGTAGATGATATAACCTTCACATTAGCAGCTATGCTGCAGAATTTTCCAATCAGACAATTACTAAGAACACATCTTTGTCCAATGTAGGAGTATGAACCAATCTCTGCATCTGTAATATCAGAATACTTATGGATTTTACAATATTCTCCAAATTTTGTATATTGATTAAAAAGTACCTGACTATCTAGAAAAACATGTTGATTCTTCAATTGATTTTTCTTGCAAAATCGCCAAACCCCAACAAGTATAGAACGTATTAAAAACATATTTTTGTTTTAAGTTTCTTTAAATACATCTTCACTATATTTACTAATCCATATGAGCGTAAAAATGAAGCCAAATTATCAATATTGTATCTATAAAGAAGTACATTTGAATTATGCTTTATGGAATATGATTGTTTTGAACACTCATAAAGAAAAATCCCCGAACCTGCTATTTGTTGTATTACATTCTGCTCCATCGGTTTATATACAATACCAAAAGACTTCACGATTGGCAGATTTACAATATCCGTTGTCAACCAATATTTACATCTCATTCGGTTACATTTAGTACCATACAAATCAATACAACAATCTTTTTCAGTTAATCCTAACACTTGATACAAAGCCTTATTCTCAAAGAACCCATCATAGCAAACAGCTTGCGATTCATCATCTGGAAACGAATATGTTTTTATACCTTGCTGAAGAACCAACTGAAAAGTCGAATACTGTGCATTCTCGTTATGTGTACCAGGATCACTGAAATTAGAAGAATGTGCCACATAGGGATATAAAAAGTATTTATCATTTTCAATACAATACTTAGTATGATACTTGAGCCATGACTTGCTCCATGTATGAAGACATCTTGGCAAGTGAGGTTCGTCACCAAACTCTTGATGCCCAAGATACCACTTGTAAAATTCAATCCACTGATTTTTCATCCAAATTTCACCCCATGACATGGCACAGTTCATAAAATATCCATCATACTCATTAATAATGGGACTGAATGGAGATAAACTAATATAATTAGTAGAAAAACTATACAAACTGATACCTGCTATCTTGGGATCGTTGAAATATTTATCAGAAGCTTGCCGTGTATAGTTATAGAATGCTGGCGATACAACCAAGTCATCTTCAAGTACAACAAGAGTATCGTATTTTTCGAACCATTGCCCAAGACTCATCATGTGAGAGCGCAACCCCATATTTTTCTCGTGTTTCTTAATGATTTTTTCACCATGGGGCCAAACATAATCATCTGCATATCTCTCAACTAAATCACTCTTGCTTTTATCTATACTAATAATTAAGGTTGGACGTTCATTGCCATACCAGGCTTTTTCTAGTGAATTTAATAAACGAGAAAGAGAGTTTACCCTATTGTAGGCAACTGCTACTATAGCTATATTATTCATATCAAATAGTTGCTAAATAGTTTAGTGATATCTCTTTATTTTTTGCAAGTTTCTTTCTCACTTGCTCATAATCAATTGGGGCAATAGCTGGAATGTCAGCATTAGGTTCTATAAAGCGCTGTGACATACCAGCAGCATCCAACAAAGACTTTGCTCTTTCTGCATTAGTTTGGAAAGATACAAAAACTTGTTTCTCATATATTATAGAAAAAGCTAAACCATGAAATGAAGAAGAAAATACATATTCCGCATTTTTAATCCAATACATAAATTCGTATGGTCCAGCTGTCGTAATTTCTGTAATAGTATCATTTTTAGTTGCTCTTCCTGAAATTGTCTTTAATATCAACCCTCTTTCCTTTGCATATTTATAAACTTTTGACATATCAAAAGTGCCTTTGTTCAATTCATAAAACAATACATATTTTGGACCTTCATATGGTTGTGTTTTGAGGAATGTATCCCAAATACGATGAGGTATTAAGAGTGTTGGATCTATTGTTACAATTGTATTTGTATAACCCATCTCATGCAATAGTTGACATAAATCTTTTTCACGAACTGCAATCTTGCTGAAATTCGAACATAATTCTTTAACCCTTATTCTATCAACATCAGTTTTAGGCAAAACCCCCATACTTGCTGAAAATGCAACATTCTTTTCAGCATTGAAATCGTTTTGACCAAAGTATACTGGGTTGTAATCATTAGAAGATGGCTGTTTTCTCCATATTTGATCACTACCATATACAATAATGTCATACTGTTCAGTCAAAGGACGGCAGAAAGGAATAATACAGTCATTCAAAAAATTCGCAAATTTCTTTCTGCGTTTAATAGCATAGGGCAGATATCTCAAAGATTCTAAACACGATCTTACTCCACTAAAAAACGTAGGAGCATTCGATATTAGGTTAAGAGAAAAAATAGAATAAGCTTGTTTGTGATAATCGGGCCAATAATCTATATAATAAACTGTGTGTCCCAAATTCTCAAGTATCAACCGCATAGCTAGTGCCTGCAAACAGCCTCCATAGTTATGGGTGCGATGATACGTTAAAATACCTATTTTCATTACTTATCAGTTTTTAGTGTGCTCATTAGCAAGGTTCTCAGCATTTAATTGACGAATATATCCAGCAAACGTCATTTTACCATCTTTCTCATCGAGATATGTAGTTTTTTGAGAAAGTTTGAAAGCTCCTTGATCAGAGCACATCTCTTCCCACTCTTTTTCATCGAATGGTAGATTCATTTTCAAGAAAAGGAAATATATGTGCGCATTAGAGAACGGAATGTCGTCAATTATTTTTTTTATTTCAGGTACGTTATTATATGCAACACGGAAGAAAAAATTCTGACCGAAATAATCAAGTGTCTGATTATGATTTGTATAGAATTTTACCATTGCTTCATATACGAACTTATTAGCAAGATTATCTTTTTTTCCATACATATTAAAACTAGACCAGCGACATCCTGATACCACTTGTCCAATCATATATTCCTTGAAAACATGGTCAAGTTTGATAGACCAAAAACAATTGTCCCAACTAATTGTATTAAAATAACCTGGTGTAATCCAAATTGAAGAATCTATCCAAAGACCTCCAATCTTATATAAAAGAGCATTACGTAGAATATCCGAGAATTGAGTTATAGGGAGTATTCCCTTATTAACTTTATCTAGAATATTCTGAGGTATATCTACGAACTTGTGGTAATTCTCGCAAGTGATTAATGTTAGGGTACAATCTTTAGGAACGTATCGTTTAAGATTATGAAAGCACATTTTGCACAATTCTGGCATTGCATCATAACCTTGCCACCAACACACCCAGATTCTTTTAAACTGTTCATTCGTTAACTCCTGTTTTTTATGTTTATATTCCTCTATTTGGTCTTTTAGAAAAGACTCATAATAGTTATATACGGCAGAGATATATTTGTCACGACATTTACCGTATCTATTGAATATTTCATAATAGAAATAACGTCGCAAACCAACTCCTATGCCAAATTCACGAATTCCACCAAACAAATTGTGAATGTTCTTTTTTACTTTTTCTCTTAATGTTTCCATATCTTATTTCATTATTATTTTTTTGATTTTATCTTTTATCATACTACGTTCTAAAACACCTAACCCGAAGAAATAGATAGATATCATAACAATTAATATAGTGATAATAATCATTATAAACACATACATAAAACCTTCTGGCATGAACAGCGAACTAGTATATGAAACGGCTATAGACAATACGCTTACAATCAGTATAGGATAAATTACATTATTTAGAAATGATTTTAAAGGAATATTTATAGCATGTAATGCCAAAATGATACGTGAACACATAGCAATGAATCCCAAAATTATATGAACTACAAATACAATATATGCATCTGCACCAAACTTTAATACAAGGTAAGAAATAGGCACGACAAGTATCAGAAATGTACTGAATACTATTTGATATTTACGAATGTGTCCAGTGGCTTGTATAGCTTTAGCAAATGGATTTGATATTGCATCGTACATAGTGGTTATCATTATGAGACGTAAAAATAAAGCACTGTCCTCTGGTACTTTAACCAGCCATAATGATAAAAGTTTATCTGCAACAAACATTAATGGCAAGGAAAGTATAAACAAAAGGAAAAAGGAAAATTTAGAACTTGAAAAAACCAACTTCTGCATATAATCTACATCTCCTCGTGCATATGATTTTACGATTTGAGGATCCATTGCCATTTGAAAATTACCAACAAAGGAATTGACTATACCTTGAACCTGAACAGCAATACCACGTGCTGCATTTACTACAGGACTAAAGAACATTCCTAATATAACATTCACTCCTTGAGTTAGACCTACACTAGCAAAACCACCTAACATAGCCCAACCCGTGAAAGAATAAATCTCTTTTACCTTTGACCAATTTACAGACCATTGCACTTTTGATTCTTCAAAATGTTTCCAACAATATACCATATAAAGAATGGGAACAGTAATCTGTACTATACACATTAAAATTGAATATATAATAAGTTTATCGTAAGGTGAAATATATAATAAATATGTAAGTACCAATTTTGCAACAACTTCATAAATGGATATATATGCAAATGCTGTCATACGTTCGTGCGATATAATCAACGAATTATACGGAAAACTTATTAAACTGAATACCAACATCACCAACGACAATTGAAATGTCCATAAAGCTGCAATATATCGTTCCGAAGGTATTACTAACTTATTTTCTATAAACCACGGTCCAATAGATTCGGCAATTAAAATCACGAGAAATGAAATAACTATATAGATTAGCACACAAGTGGAGAATGTTCTATTCAACTCCGTAATATCTCCTCGTCCTAAATCGTAAGTAATAAAACGTTGAGTAGCAGAGACCAAACCAGAACGGAGTATATTAAACATGGCCACAAAACCACCAACCAAATTATATATACCATAATCTTCAACTCCTAGGGCATCTAAAATAACTCGAGATGTAAATAAACCAACAATAAGGGTAATAAACATTCGAATATAAAGCATTATCGTATTTACTGCGATACGTCTATTATTATCAGCATTATTATTCATCTATATTAGCTTTTAATTCTGTATACATTTTTTCTTGTTTTAAGAACAGAAGAGCAATACCCAATAAGAAAGAAGAATCCCTCATGAATAATCCAGGATTTAGAAAATTGTAACGAAACAAACCCCCAAAAGAATACCACAAGCCAAAACTCTGCAGCTGCATTTTTTTTTGATTTATAATAAGTATTTAAAAACAGTATTGCCAACAACAATAATAAGATACCACCCCCGATGCATCCAAACTGAACAAGAATTTCAATTTCAAAGTTATGTGCATAACCATTGGATGCAGAGAAAAGACGATCTCCACCAATACCATAGCCAAATCCGGTTGTATCATTTTTAATAGCCTCCAACATTCCTTCATAAATAGAATCACGTCCAGATGATTCCTCTAAACTTATCATACCTCCTCCAATAAAACTATCAAAAATTTTTGTACTCATGCCCATTCGTTCTGCAAAAACAGCTAGAGCAAACATAAAAGGCTTTGATAAAACATAAAAGACCCCAAATAATAAAATTATCCCAATCTTCTTGATTATATTACCACTTGTAAATCTGTGAAATATTAGCAAATAGGATGTTATAAACATTACACAAATAACAACTGGCCCACGAGCACCCATAAAAAGCAGCATTAAGGTCCCTAGAATAAAAGCACAAAGTTCTATCTTATCATGCGATTTATTATATTCAACTAGCATATAACAAACAACGATCAAAAGAGAATATGCGAAATCCATTTGTTCTCCGATTGTACCATCTTCTGACTCAAACTGTACTAGACCAGCCATCAAACATATTTGCCAAAATACTGCAATAAAGAAAGCTATGCGCATTACTAGTCTAAATAGGAAACCATCAGATCTATAATCAGACATCACGCCGAGAAAATAAAAAGGAACAAAATAAAGCAAAATATCATGCATATTCTCGTTCACAAATCCTGCACTTTGTGGATATAAATACTTTGAGAATACAAGAAATAATGCAAATAGAATATACACAAAGAAATCAGCCATAGATGTTCGTCGGCAGATGATGGGCAAGGCTAGCCAAATACCTATTATATAGAGAGCTGTACTTATGTACTCCGTATAGGAACCAAATCCTGTTATAATTAAAATTGGCGAAATAATCTTATATGTCAAGGGAAAAATGGTTACTAAAAGTAATATCATAAATCCCTTTTCTGCTTTCGGTGCATTGACAAACAGTCTTATTGTATCTTTTATTGATAATTTCTGGCTCATTTTATTTAGAATTACATTGCTTTACAAATGTAAGTATTATTAAATTCTATTACACAATTAATGTTTATTTTTATTAAGTTATCTTCCATATAGATTAATATATTATTCAATATGTTTACAACTTATCTCCTTGTATTATAAACATTACGCACAAGCCTTTCGCTATATAAATATATTAACAACTAACAACAATAGCAATTTAGCTTTGCTATCTTGCTATAGTAACTTGTTGACACTTCCTCAATAAAAATATGAGTAGGCACTATACGTTTTTCGATAGAATGATATAAAAGGAATAACATTTACGTTTGAATACTTTTAATAGTTCACCTTTTTAGTAATGATAAAAAAACAACTTGGTACATTTTTGTATCCTTATTTATAAAGCAACACATGGTTAAAGGATATAGTTTTAAGCTCTTTCGATACTATGTCGTTAAGTGCAAATCTGTTAGCATTTTATACCAAGTTGTTTTTTATTATTACTTAATAAATGTCAGTTGTTTCTTTATGAGTTTATCGACTCAACTTCAATTGAATATGCACGTGAATAGTATGGATTAACAAAATATCAATATATGCATTTACAACTATTTATTTTTCAAATTCAATAACGCATTTGTAATAATTATAATATTTCAAAAGCTAGTCTCTACGGAATATATCACGAGTATATACCATATATTCTACATCTTTTAAACTATCATCAAAACGATTAGCAATAATTGCCTTGCACTGCTTCTTAAATGCATCAAGATTATTTACAATCTTGCTGCCAAAGAATGTAGTACCGTTTTCAAGTGTAGGTTCGTAGATGATGACTTCTGCACCCTTTGCTTTAATGCGCTTCATAATGCCCTGTATGGCAGACTGACGGAAGTTATCACTATTTGATTTCATTGTCAAGCGGTACACTCCGATTACACAATTGTTTGGCTCCGCTCCGTATTGATTATTTCTTGAATAATCATACCATCCGGCCTTGTGCAATACGGCATCTGCTATGTAGTCCTTGCGAGTTTTGTTTGACTCGACAATGGCAGACATCATGTTTTGTGGTACGTCTGCGTAGTTGGCAAGAAGTTGTTTAGTGTCCTTGGGCAAGCAATAGCCTCCATAGCCAAATGAGGGATTATTATAATGTGTGCCAATACGTGGGTCGAGACCTACGCCTTCGATGATGGCTTTTGAGTCAAGTCCTTTTACTTCGGCGTAAGTATCAAGTTCATTGAAGTAGCTAACACGAAGGGCAAGGTAGGTGTTGGCGAATAGTTTTACTGCTTCGGCTTCTTTCATGCCCATAAAGAGGGTGTCGATGTTTTCTTTGATGGCTCCTTCTTGTAAGAGGGCTGCAAATGTTTTGGCAGCTTCTTTCAACTTCTCTACATCGGTTACGGATACGATAGCGTTGTTTTCTGCTTCGAATTCGGGTCTGTCGATAATTTTAGGATAGCCTACAATGATACGACTGGGATAGAGATTGTCGTAGAGGGCTTTGCTCTCACGAAGGAATTCGGGTGAGAAGAGTAGGTTGAATTGCTTGACGCCTTTTTGTGCGTACTTTAGGTAGAGGTTGCGAGTGTAACCAACAGGGATGGTTGACTTGATGACCATGATGGCATCTGGGTTTACTTCTAAAACTAAGTCGATTACTTCTTCTACGTGGGTGGTGTCGAAGTAGTTTTTTACAGGGTCGTAGTTGGTGGGGGCTGCAATTACCACAAAGTCGGCATCTGCATAGGCTGATTTGCCATCGAGTGTGGCTATAAGGTTTAATGGCTTTTCAGCCAAATACTTTTCAATATAATCGTCTTGAATGGGAGAAATCTTGTTGTTGAGTTTTTCCACCTTTTCAGGGATTACATCTACTGCTGTTACATGGTGATGTTGCGATAACAAAGTCGCAATACTAAGTCCTACGTAGCCTGTACCTGCTACGGCGACTTTAATGTCTTTAAAATCTCGCATATTTTTTTGATTTAGTTTTCATTTGTAGCTGTTGGTGGTATCGAACCACATTCTTTGCAGAACTACCTGTACAACAGCTGACCATATTGAAAGTTATTGCCCTTTCGTGGCGGGAGCATCTGCTCTGTTCAAAGCTATGTTAGGACTTTCAACTCCCAGATTACCCACCATGAGTAGTATTTCTACTACACCTGCCGTCAAACTTGTATTGATTATTTTTGTTTTCATAATCTTTCCTCCTATAAAATTCGTTAGTTTCTTTATTATCATATAGACATTACCTATAGAGCGTAGTAACGCACTAAACCATAATATAGGGTTTTCAAAGCCTCCGAACAGTGCCTATTAAAACTTGCGCCAAACCATTTTATTGACTATACCAACGTAAGACTGTACGATTTTCACAACCTTTGTTGATACATTCTCATCTACATAATCAGGCACTGGAATGCCATGCTGACCGTCACGACAAAGCTCTACAGCGGTATCTACAGCTTGGAGCAATGATTTTTCGTCAATACCAGCAATGATGAAGTCACCCTTGTCGATAGCTTCGGGACGTTCTGTGCTGGTGCGGATGCAGATAGCAGGGAACGGATGATCTACGGAGGTGAAGAATGAAGATTCTTCAGGTAGGGTGCCGCTGTCGCTCACTACGGCAAAAGCATTCATCTGAAGACAGTTGTAGTCGTGGAAGCCAAGAGGCTCATGCTGGATGACACGTGGGTCGAGTTGGAAACCTGAGGCTGCGAGACGATTGCGCGAGCGGGGGTGGCAGCTGTAAAGTATTGGCATGTCGTATTTCTCTGCCATGTGGTTTATAGCATTGAAGAGAGAAAGGAAGTTCTTCTCGGTGTCGATGTTCTCTTCACGGTGAGCGGAAAGGAGGATATACTTGCCCTTCTCCAAGCCAAGACGCTGGTGTACATCGCTGGCTTCGATTTCTGCAAGGTTGTTGTGGAGAACTTCTGCCATAGGTGAGCCTGTAACATAAGTGCGCTCCTTAGGCAAGCCACAGTCAGCAAGGTATCTTCTTGCATGCTCTGAGTATGCCATGTTTACGTCGCTGATAATATCAACGATACGGCGGTTGGTTTCTTCGGGAAGACACTCGTCCTTGCAACGGTTTCCTGCTTCCATATGGAAGATAGGAATATGCAGACGCTTGGCACCGATAACGCTAAGACATGAGTTGGTATCGCCCAACACCAATACACCATCGGGCTTTGTCTGGGCAAAGAGCTTGTAAGAGCAGTTGATGATGTTTCCGCATGTGGCACCCAAGTCATCGCCTACGGTATCCATATACACTTCGGGTTCTGCAAGCTTGAGGTCACGGAAGAAGATTCCGTTGAGGTTGTAGTCGTAGTTCTGGCCTGTGTGGGCGAGAATAACGTCAAAATACTGGCGGCATTTGTTGATAACGGCAGCGAGACGGATTATCTCGGGACGTGTGCCGACAACGATAATGAGCTTTAGTTTGCCATTATCCTTAAATTTTATATCTGAATAATCGAATTTGGGTTGCTTTTCCATGTTCCTTATCTTTATTTCTGTTCAACCTTATCAAAATAGGTATCTGGCTTATTGGGGTCAAAGATTTCGTTGCAATACATAACTGTAACTAAATCCTCGGTGTCGGAGAGGTTGATGATGTTGTGGGTGTAACCAGGAAGCATGATGACACTCTGGATTTTATCACCACTCACTTCATAGTTTAACACATCGTCTGTGCCTTCCTTGCGGAGTTGGATAAGTCCGTGACCTGCTACAACAATAAACTGTTCCCACTTGGTGTTATGCCAATGCTCGCCTTTAGTAATACCCGGCTTGGAGATATTGATGCTTACTTGTCCACAGTTGAGGGTGTGAACCAATTCTGTGAACGATCCACGTGGGTCTACATTCATCTTTAAGTCGAAAATAGCTTTCTCCTTTGGCAAATAGCTAAGGAAAGTGCTATACAGACGTTTGGCAAATGAATCGACGGGGATTTCTGGAATCATCAATGTCTTGGGCATATCAGCAAACTTGTGGAGTAAGTCTACGATTTCACCAAGAGTAGCCTTATGGGTGATAGGGCAATAGCAATACTTGCCTTCTGCAGAAGGAAGTACTTCAAGTCCCTCAAACTCGCAATGATGCTCCTCACTCTTCAATGCATGAATCATTTCGTCAACAAGGTCATCAATGTAGAGCAGTTCAAGTTCTACACTTGGGTCGTTGACGGTTATGGGGAGGTCATTGGCAATATTGTTGCAGAAGGTGGCTACTGCACTGTTATAGTTGGGTCTGCACCATTTTCCATAGAGGTTAGGGAAACGATATACCAATACTTTGGCTCCAGTCTCCTTGCCATATTCAAGGAACAAATTCTCACCTGCTTTCTTGCTTCTGCCATACTCGCTGTTGCCGAAACGTCCTGTCAAGGACGCTTGCTGTGAACTTGAAAGCATAACGGGGCAGTTGTTACCATGAGCCTTAAGGGTGTCGAGCAAAGTAGAGGCGAAACCGAAGTTGCCCTTCATAAACTCGTCATTGTCCTTGGGGCGGTTTACACCGGCAAGGTTGAACACGAAGTCACATTCCTTGCACCATGTGTCAAGTTGTTCAGGCGTAGAATCGAGGTCGTACTCGAAGACCTCATCTATTATGAGGTCTCCGTAGCAGCGAGCCTTGCCGTCTTTTATATTGTTGAGTTGAGCACAAAGGTTTTTACCAACAAAACCTTTGGCCCCTGTAACTAAAATCTTCATAATGGCATTGTTTACTGCACGAAGTTTCCCTCGCCACTCAACTCTTTCTTGATATATTCCAGTGCACCAATCTTTGCCTTTGTTTCCTCAAGGTTCAAACGATAGGTATTGTTTGAGTTAAACTCTTCGATTTCAGCACGCTTGGTGTCTCCTTCTTTAAAGAACTTGTCGTAGTTCAAGCCACGGTTGTCAGCAGGCACGCGGTAGAAGTTACCCATATCCTCAGCCTTGGCACATTCTTCCTTGGTGAGCAAGGTCTCGTACATCTTCTCACCATGACGAATGCCGATAACCTTGATTTCTTCTTTCTTGCCACCGAACAGCTCGCAAACTGCCTCTGCCTGTGTCTGGATTGTACAAGCAGGAGCCTTTTGTACGAGAATGTCACCATTCTGACCATGCTCGAAAGCAAAGAGAACAAGGTCAACAGCCTCCTCCAATGACATGATGAAGCGAGTCATCTTTGGCTCGGTCAATGTGATAGGGTTGCCATTGCGAATCTGATCAATCCACAAAGGTATAACAGAACCACGTGAGCACATCACGTTACCATAACGTGTGCAGCAAATCTTGGTCTTGCCTGAATAACGGCTCTTTGCCACGGCAATTTTTTCCTCAACAGCCTTAGTGATACCCATCGCATTGATAGGATAAGCAGCCTTATCAGTAGAGAGGCAGATAACAGCACCTACGCCAGCCTCAATAGCAGCAGTAAGCACATTGTCTGTACCAATAACGTTTGTCTTAACAGCCTCCATCGGGAAGAATTCACAAGAGGGCACCTGCTTCAAGGCTGCTGCGTGGAAGATATAATCTACGCCAGGCATAGCGTTACGGCATGATTGCAAATCACGAACATCACCAATAAAGAACTTTATCTTGTTGGCCACATCAGGGTATTTCACCTGATATTCATGACGCATGTCATCCTGTTTCTTCTCATCTCGTGAGAAAATACGAATCTCACCGATATCTGTACGAAGAAAACGATTCAATACTGCGTTACCGAAGGAACCTGTTCCACCAGTAATCATAAGAGTCTTACCTGCAAAAATGCTCATAGTTTTTATTATTTAATTATTTTAAAATCCTAAATTATTTTGCTCACACTTACATTGTCAATCGCGCGTAGATAGATATCCTTGGTCATTTTCAAGGAGGGAACTACGGACAGATTGCAACGTGTAGCAATTAGTTTCAGGGCTTTTGTGATATTTTCACGAACCCTTCCGATTTCTCGACTTTCCATTATCTTGTCATCGGATTTGATGATAGGAGACAGATAGTCGGTGGTCGATGGATAGCGGTCGGCTATTGCTTACATGGCTGTGTCCCATTGTATCGTGACGATGGGTGGGGGGAGCACTTGTGATGTGTAAGTGAGCGTGAAGCCTTTGATGTCGCTTTTCCTAATATGGGCCAAATCCGTAAAGCTTATTCCTCGACAATAGATGCAGAAGAAGAACATGTCACGGGCAAATGTTTGTGACATGGAGTCTGATAGGTCGGCATAACGCATCCTGCGCAATTCTCCCTCCGTAAGCAACTTGCACTTCTGTTTGGATGGCAATGGCAGCTTTATGCCACTCAGCAACGGCAGATGTGGGGCAATGGCTTCTTTCTCCGCTTCTTTGTAGAGGGTATGAATCTGGTACAAATAGAGACGGACGGTTGATTCCTTGCGCCCATTGGCCTTTAGCCATCCTTTGAACTGTGTCATCATTTCTGGCGACAGTTCGCCGAACGTCAATTCTTCCTTGCCTAAGAATTTGGACAGGCATTTGAGTGCCGCACCACGGTTATTGGCGACATCACATCTGCCAGCTACTTTGTCTTTGGCATTTTTCTGATGGGAATATGCGAAGAAGTCAGTTCCCATTTTATTTCTCTAAGGTGTACTATTCAAACAGATAGCCGTAGTTGTTTTGCAACGTCTCAAATTCTGTTTCGCAGCGATTGTGGAGTTCTTTGTCGCTGTTCTTGAATATCTTTATAGATTTCTCTATCTCTTCCTTTACGGTTCTTCCTGCTTCAAAGATAGGTCTCAGCTCGTCCTTGAAATAGTCGATGAAAGGTGCATAATAGTAGCCTATCTCTTCTATCATGAAATAGAAAGTGTCATAGGCATCTTTCAGATCCAGTTTCTTGTCTCTTACATCTGCAAGTGTCTGAAGTCGGAGTATTTCTATATTTTCTACTTGGGCTGACACCTCTTGTGCGGTTTTCACTTGGTGAAAGTAACGGTCGATAAAGGCGTTGCGCTCATGTAGGTTGCGCTTGTAGAACAGCTCGCGCTCTTTTTTGTCTGCCTCGTTCTTATTTACTTCTTCAAAACGTTCGGCATGTACGCCTGATAAGGCTACTGCCATTCCACCGACATCCATAACGAGCTTGCGGTCTCGGGCTATGCGGATTACATAACCTTCGAGTCCGGCATATTCACCAGTCACAATGCGAAGTAGGGTGCGGTTCTTGGAATAATAAACAAAAGGACGAAGAAGGAAACGGAGACGTTCTGGCTCGGTTTCTGCTACACGCATAAATGGCTCCATTTGGTTGCAGGGAATGGTGGCAACCTTTCCTGTACTACAATTTTTACAGAGTTTGTATGAATTTACGTTTTTATTTAAGTAGTCCTGTAATGTTTCTGGGTCACCTTGCAGGAATATCAGTCCACTTACAGAAGGGGTTTCCACTTCGCGCATTCCGCCTCTGTTCCTGTGACGGGGAACATATTTTATTGTCTTATGCACAAAATGGGTTACTCCATCTTTCTTTAGCTGTTCTTCTATCGACTTTACTTTTTGGTTGTGTACAAAAAGATAACTCCAAGACGTGCAGTTATCTTTATCGTCATTATTTGGAACCACTTCGGAAATGGATTCGTTTTCTTTCTCAGTCTCAGTTTCCTTGCTCGCTTGCGAACACTTCTTTATCGCTGAACCAGTCAATTCGTCTGGCTCAGAAACGTGTGTGCCCTCTGGAAATCCTTTGCTTTCAGTTGCCTGAAAACTCTTTATTTCGTCGGCTGTAGACTGAGAAACCGTGCAATCCTGCTCCATAACCTCTCCGCTACTTTATGTCACTGTTGGCTGTCATCACCTGAGATGACGATGCCAATTTTACAATAACATTGTTCATAAATTCATACTATCTGTGTGTATGTTTGTCCAGTTATGGGATTCAATGTTTTACAAATCAAATGTGCTGATTGTGCCGCATTTTCACCTCATAGTGGCTTTGTGTCTCTATCTCTTTACATACTGTTTTCACATGATAAAACAGTATCTACCTTGCAAAGGTACTACTTTCCCTTCACTTCTTATCATTTTTGAATGAAAAAGTTTAGCAAAACCCCGAATTTCGGCACAGTTGCAAATATCCGTGGCTTATTT
>ULKL01004820.1_pt1 | contig 25855 bp, 17 predicted proteins | sample 1951161 | NCBI WGS metagenome assembly ULKL01 (sample SAMEA4835501, study PRJEB28245) | human gut metagenome | biome: gut microbiome; material: fecal sample | place: Denmark | collected 2008
CTGACAGATATAGATGTCGGTTGACTATCGCAACAGGATAAAGGCCAGCCTTCAAAGAGAAGGTCGGCGTGCCGATTACCTCAGCCCAATCCTTTATCGACTGCAATACATGATAGATAGGGAGCGGCATCTTGTCACAATCACCGACGAGACCAAACATAGCGCCCTTATTACGAATCTCAAGTATGCGGTTCTTGAAGCAATTAGTTTCTGAATCATTGTAATTCCATGTCGTGAAATCCGTATTGACAAAGAGCGTGCAGTCATCTGCCATTCTGCAGTCGGACACAATATCCTCAAATGAAGCCTTAAGAGCATCTGGATAATTCTCCTTTACCTTTGATGAGAATGCATTGCGGCACTCTACTTCTGCTTCAAGCCACTTTTTCGCACCCTCAATGTCCAGCTCATTGATATATTTTAAAGTGAACTTAGTGAGGAGCGCATCTTTTGAACGGGCAGTACGCAGTTTCTCCAATGACATATCTATAATATGCTCCAACTCGGGGATATTAGCCAACTTGTTAGAATAGCCGGAACCGCCGGGGTTGGTGTCATAAATACAGAGGTGCTTATTGGGTGTAATCAGAAAGTCAATATCATCAGCTTCCTTACCCAAATAATCTGCAAGGCTACTGCAGAACAGAACGCCAAGCGTTGTGAGGATGCCGTCATAAGAGTCATCGCCGTCACACCAGGCAGAATGAATGCTGTCCTTGATCTTGATCTCACTGTAGTCTGTCAGAATGAATCCACCCAGCAAGACGTTACGCTGTACAAGTTGCCGGCGTCCTTCTACCTCTGTCAGACTTACGCATGCGTGGCGTCGAAGATCCTTAATATTAATATGAGTGGGAACTTCGTCCTTCTTTATATTATTGAAGTCATCTGGCAGGTCGGTTATCGGACCGACACCATGTTTAGCCCAACTTTCCTCCATTACGGTTTTTCCACATCTGGTGCATACTGCATATCCAAATCCAGCTCCGTCGTTATAGAAAAGAATCTGTGAGCCACCACTGTCACGATTGTTGCGTACCTGGAAAAGATGGGTATTGGCTTTGTCCTCGACCCAGTCATTCGTTCCTATCAACTCTGCATTTACCGAAGTAAAGCGGTTATTGGTCACGGCACGTGTATCATTCTCATTCACATCGGGAAGGAAAGAGAAAGGCTCGATGAGAGTGTATGTCCTGACTACGCCCTTAGGGTTCTTGAACTGATCTTTTGTACCGATGATAACACGGTCGCCATCAGAGCTGATTTTCTTGAAGGTGTAGTTGTCCCTTGACCATCCCGTGTACTGTATGCCTCGGACAGTCCTCACTCTATTGCTTAGGACAACGGCATTGCCCGGAGCATATTGTGACAATGCTTGTCGTAAGGGATACGTCGGATTTGAAACGCCGGTATTGCCCCAGCGTTTCAAATTCTTCATGTTGATGTCAAACTCTATTATATTGACAGGCATGTTTGCATTAGGCGTGACACGGTGTGTCGCAAAGTGGATAAGAAGGTTCGAACTGAGTATCTCACTGTACTTATGCAACATACTGCTTGCAGCAAGTCCCTGTAGAGACTGGCGCCTCTTGATGTTGTTGAGAATGTCAGCACGTTCGGCGGGTTTACCTTTCTTTGTCAACTGCTCCTTTATCTTGCCATAACGATACTCGAACGATCTGCCGATTTCACTTGTTCTCTGCTCTAGCTCATCATAGCAGTTCTCTATATCACGCTTAGCATTCTTGCAGACTAATGACATGTTACCCTCATAACAGGTGCCATGGATGAGCTGGAGAAGGTGTTCTTGATTGCTGTCTGTAATACCGCTGTCGATAAAGTTCACATATACTTCATAAGACGTGCCTTCCTTGCCTCCCAATGGATTCTGCTCCTTAGGATAGACGCTTTCTCCGGTACTATCCAAGATCGTTGAATAATCCGGCTTTCTTGTCCGAGCATCGATGGGGAAACTGAAATTCGTAAAGAAGCTGATGATCTGTTGATCAAGAGTATTTCCATGGCCGAGCTCCAATGCGCCGGACTCTCTGAGCAACAGTGCATTTACATGACGTTGAACGACCTGAGGACTATCAAGATCGACTGAAGGTATGGCAGTCTGCCTGCGGATAAGCTGGCCCATAGGATCATACAAAGTTCTATAGCCAAGGACATCCGACTTGCATAACGTGATACATACGCTTCGGTTCTGTCCGGCACGGCCTGCACGACCAGCTCTCTGTTTATAGTTGGCCGGGTGCGGAGGAATGGAACACATCATTACAGCTTCCAAAGATCCCAGGTCGATACCCATCTCCATCGTCGTCGAGCAGGCAAGTACATTGATAGCCTTATCATCACGGAACAGCTCCTGGCTTTGTTTTGCTATGATTTTATCTACCTGGGCCGTATGCTCGGCTTGGATAAACAAATTGGGATAATGAAAGATCTGATTGAGCATATTCGTATATCCACCTACCTTACCCCAAAGGCCAGACTTACACAGAATTTTCCTGTTTTCTTCTGCCCATGACAGAATCTCATCATTGGAAATCTCTGTACCATCCTCTTTCTTGCCGTAGGGATATGGGAATACTTTCCATTTTTCATAGGGCTCAACTGGCAGCAAAGCACGGCCTTTGGCATAACAAGGTGAGAAACCCTTGAAAAGGGTCTCTTCCGGGCGAAGTATCTGATATCTATCATTGCCATGACGTACATCACAGAGACATGCACGGTCATAGAGCTTAAATCCCAATTTCATAAGATTCAAACGTCCTTGGTCATCACTGACTTCATCATCATCCTCCCATTGCCGACTGTCCTCATCCCAACGCTTACTTCTTTCAATGAGCCCGATAGTCTCTTTCAGTTCCTCCCACATAGCGACAGCCACTTTCTGAATAAGTGGCTTTTTGGCTTTGAATGCGTTGTCTATATCCTCATCGGATGGATTGTCTTTCCCCGTGCACAATGCGGCTAGCAAGAGCTTAACTGTACTGCGTCCATCTGCCTTTGGCCTGTGTGCAGGACGACGCACTGCCTTTGAGGTCTCGAATCGCTGACACCCCCAGATATCTACTTCGTACTCGGTATCTTTCAGGAAGAAAGACTCATTAGATCTTACAGAATGGTCCATATATATCTTGAGCAAGTCTTTCCAGTCAGCGCATGTGATATGCTTTTGGGGATTACTTAAATTACGATTGAATTCTTTGACAGCCTCTGGAAGCATATCGTTGTCCTTGGGGAGATCTTCCAATGCAGGGTAGTAACTCGTGAAAAGTCCGATGTTCTCTCCCAAATTGCCACGAAGAGGTCTTCTTCCCAGTTGTTCGACCATTGCTGAATATATGTATTTGACTTTGGTCTTTCTGGAAACTGTATCGATCTTCTCTTCATCAAGCTCGTCACTGCCTTCAGAGCGGTTGGAGAATTGGAAGCACAGTTTATCGCTCATCGGATCTTTATCCAATAAGTTGAAGATGTCCTTCCATGTGAGATAATTCTTACTCGTAGTTCCGACAGCTTTGATGAGACTCTGTTTCTTCTTCTCAAGCTCATCAACTTCGTCCATGAGGTCGAAAGCTCTGGGATCTCTCGCTTTACGTGCTTGAGCTGCCTCTGCACGTTTCTCGTCAAGTTGCCGTGTAATATTCTCAAGTTGGGCAGAGGAATCTTTCTTCGCCTCAAGCTCTTTGTTGATACGTGTAAGCTCATGGAAGATCTTGCTCTCAATCCACAGTCGCTCCTGTTCAAGATTCTCCTGCAATGTTGACTTTGCTGCAGATTGACGGCTGTCAACAAAACTAATGAACTGTTGTCCCTGATGAGGAGCATCCGGATGTTCCTTGTCATTAGTCTGAAGAGAATCCAACAGGACAGGAGTAATCAGACGGCTGATGAAGTCAGCAGAAAGGTTGAATCCCTGAATTTTATCCTCCCTCAAGTCATTTTTTGCCTCGTCATTGTCCTCGTCGGAATCTTCGGAAGTATTATTTTTAGTAAGAGAATCTCCACAGTAAGGACAAAGATGATTGATGTTTCTTACGATGTTCCAATCATTTAGATCGTAATCCGTGTCTTCGATCTTGTCCTGGTCAATCTTCACCGGCACATTGCCTTCAACCTCGTTGGCTTTTTGAAGCAGGCCAAAGACAATCGGTTGATGGTGAGAATGCTTGACGTCATCGAAGAGGTCATTTGACTCGTAAGTCGCAGATCTGTAGGTGCCAGGTTCGTTGCCTGTCTGCCCAATAGCAATGTAGTTACCACAACAATTACAACGAACCAACCTAAGATATGGCGTGTGATCCTCGTCGTTAAGAGGTGTGGAAGTATGGACATGGAACACCCCGCTTATATGATCATAGTCATCCAAGCGTGCCAACAGGCCTTTGTCCGGGACATGATAGAAGAAGTGTACCTTGACCTGGAGTCCCTTGCCGTTCGCTGTGTCTTCACAGAGCGCATCCAGCTTATCGAGTCTTTGCTCAATGGTCAGGCCTTCTCCCGCAATAAGGTTATCCAGTCTGATATACCCTTCCTGATGAAGCTTCTCACTATAGTGGGCTATCGCCTCTGAAGCCGCATTATCCTTGTTGAGTACTCTATGACCTCCTATGACCTCGATTTGTTCAGGAGACTGGCCACTGATACCACAGATGAAACGTTTGAGTTTCTCCTTTACATCCTTTGCCTCACCATTGCCGATCGTTGCTGATGACGTGGCAAAGCGCACCTGATTGCAATCCTTATGAAACGCCATCAACACGCGACGCATCAACAAGGATAGCTCTGCTGCACCAGCACCGGTGTAACTATGCGTTTCATCAATGACGATCCAGCTAAGATCGGCGTTCTGAAAGAGGACCTTGTCCTTGTTCCGAAGAAGCATGTATTCCAGCATAGTTGGGTTCGTGAGCAAGATATCCGGCTTCTCAGCACGCATTTCCGTTCGTGTAGCCAAGATGTTAGGAAAACGCTTGCGTTCATCAGCAATTCTCTTTCTGTCAAGCTGGGCTTTCTGACTGTCATCGGACAGCGACGGCACATCCTCTATCAGATTGCCGTTGTAGACAGCAAAATGTAAGGACGTACCATTAAGCAGCTCTTGTAGTCGTAGTTTTTGATCCTCCATCAAGGCATTCAAGGGATAGATGAATATGGCCTTGATTCCATTAGACGGTTTCTCTTTCCATTTATCAATAAGGTCGGCTACGAGCGGATTCATAAAGCACTCAGTCTTACCAGAGCCGGTACCGGTTGTTACAACGATTGACTTAACCTTAGTGCCGACGAATCCCTTTCTCAGGGCCTTCCAACTTTCGTACTGATGCTTGTAAGGTAGGAACGGCTTGTTCCATAAGCCACCGATCAGACTTAGTGCATCTTCCTTCTCCGATGGATCAATAGTCTCGTAGGGATCCATGCACTCAACAAGAGGCATGGCATCCTCAGGAGCAAAGATATTTGCAGCTATGTTCCGGAGCTGCTGTACATATAGAGCCTGTACATTGCCATGCACGTTGCTGCCCCACATTGCAGAGACGGTATCTCTGAAACGTGTCTTGCAGCCTCTGTACAGCTCTCCAAATTTCAATTTCTGCTTCATTTCTATTTGGAATTATAATCATAGAGATACTTCTTGAGAAATTTCTCTATCTTGATGAATGATTCTTTGTCTTTATATAGCAGATCCAAGAATGAGACTATCTCTGGAATATTGCGATTGGTCTCATCATCGATCTCCTTGTTCTCTTTGTTTGTAAATCCTATTATCCTAGGATATTTATACTTATAGCCTTCCTTGCCGCTATAGTCCTTGTAAACTCGGAGGAAATTCTTAATCGGTCTGGCTCTCATGAAGCAGACTGCCTGTTCCGGAAGCTCATCACTATGGTCATTCCAAGTTCTTTTTCTTCCGTATCTATCCATACCGAACCAGCGATAGTCAGTGTATGGCGCAAAATGATACCCGGCATTGACCCGATGTGACCAATATATCTTCGAGAAGTTCTCCAGCGACACATGGTTCTCGTGGGAGAAGTCTTTCCCACACATAATGAAGAGTCTCTCAGCCAACAACCTAAGACTGAGTTTACTGTTATCAAACTGGCCCTGCATCTTTTTCCATGCTTCCGGATCTTTTTCACTCAGGAGTTCAGTTGCACGTCTGACGATACTCATATCATTCTCCTTATATCTGCCAAGCATATCCTTCCATGTTCTTCTGTTCAGGAATGGCCAGGAAAAATACATTTCATGAGAGAACCTTATCAGTGCGTCATATTTCTCCTCGTCCGAAAAATCAGGACTCTTATCCAGATATAGAATATCCATAGCCAAATCAACGAGTTCACTATCAGTGTCTGCCAGATAGTTATACACAGGCTTGAATATCCGAAATGGAGTCTTGTATTTTGCAGCTATAAGAAAACATGCCTTACGCAGCCGACTATCATCTTTTGGCCAATCCCGCATGATAATCGGGGCGAAGTAGGTCTGTGGATGAAGGTCGCCCTCCAGACTTTGGAAAATCATTCCGTCATGCTTCCGGTCATCATTCAATGGAAGGTAAATACTTCCGTCGTCATCCCGTATAGAGAGGAGCTCCGGAGACTCATCTTCTTGCATTGACCAATAGTAGAAATGATAATTATCAGGATCGTCATGTACGCCTCTTATGATATAGCTACCATTGAATCTGTTTGCCAACGGATCCTTACAGTAATAAAGATTGACATTGCCTACAATTGTCTCAACAGTCAATTGCTTATCCGTCGGATCTTCGCCGTCAGCGAATCCAAAACTTAGATAGTTCGCCGTGAGTCTCTTTATATTGACGGTATGGACACCATTTTCTCCAATGGTACGTATGGCATAATGGTCTATCAGTAAGAAAGGAATCCGTATATCCATGTTTGCAGCCCCCTTCTTGAGCGTCTTTATACACTCGCCATCGTAGTAGACCTCTTTAACCTGAGCTGACCTATAAACGGGAACTGTTACATAATCTGTCTCTGAGCCAAAGTTGAAATCACATGTGTCTGACATATGATCTTTTGACATATCATCTCTGAAAGCCTTGTTATTGCTAAAGACTGTTGACAATCCCTGGGGAGTAGAAAGCAAGGGCAGATCGGACGCTATAGTTATAATACCGTCTCTGCATTCTCTTTTAACAGGGAGTGAGTTGTCAGAGCACAATGCGAAGGCTGTAACTTGTGCTTGTATCCCTTCATAGCGCACACGAATCTTTATCATGCCTGTTGGCTTATCTTCATCGTCCCACTTATGAAATGAACTTTCGGCAAATGCCTTGTATTCTAACGTGTAGACATCTTTGTTAACCTCATAGGGCTTAGTGTCTTCTTTTAAGAACAATACAGAGATATCATCCCTATTGAAAACAACAGGGACGCATTCTGTCTGCTCATCCTCTGACTCATCTATATAATACCTTCTGCATTGGTTACCATTGATATACTTGACAGTTTCGGGATGAGGGGCTATCTCAATACTGAGGTCATACTCTTTGTTGTAGACAGTAATATTCTCACCATCTCCTTCCATGAATGTGATAGAGCTTGTAACTGGCACAAGCTTATATGCAGCACCATTCTCCGAAAAATACCGCTTTGGATATTCTTCTCCAGCAGGCTTTACAATCGTGGTGTCGTAAGGCAGAAGCAAGTAACTTGGCATGTCACTCTTTCTGTCACTAAGTATGCTATACCTGCCCGTCTCAAACAATTGCAGATAGTCGTTAACATCAAACGAAAAGATCTCCTTGAATATGTGACTAACCTTTACGCACAAAGACACTTTGTAGATATTTCCATCAGGAATGTCATGGAAAGAATAGTAGTTCTTTGACATCCTTCCTGTGAAATAGCCGTCGTATGTGTTGTAGAAAGTCAAGTGCTCTGCGTCTTCGTCTATGCTGTCAACATCATCATCATTGAACAAGAGATAGAGATTGAAAGACTTGGTCTCGGTTGTGATCCCCCATCTGGATATTCGCCCGTAAGAAACGCTCTTGTTGCGTTCGCCATTATATTCAGGTGTAACATAGAGCCTTAGGTATCTCCTGAACTGAGTTACGTTCAGATTGCCTTCCACGACCCATTCCAACTGGAATTTCTTGCGCATAGGCTTCCATTCCTCCATCTGAGAGATGAAAGTCCTGAAAGGCTCCACGTCATAATCCTCCTGTGCAAAAGGATAATCTCCTCTCAGCAGGTAATCAAAGTACATGTGAAGGCTTCCCCATTGAGAGCGTGTGGCTTCCTGAAGGGCATAATTATTGATAAAGACATTGGCATCAATTGATTCCTCAGATGACTTTTGTCTGTAAGTGGCGGCAATCTCTTTGAAAATTTTATCAAACTGCTTATGTATCAAATAATTAATAGGAAGTCCTCCTAATACATACAAGGAGAAAAGATACATCTTGTTTTTCCTCTGATAAAGGAAACTCTCGGGCAGGCCTGAATATTTCCATACTTCCTCCGGCCTAAAATTCAAACGCAGATTCTTGAGCGCATTGTCTTTACCGTCATTGCCATTGTACTCACGCTTGTACCATTCCGCTACATAAAAAGCCACGACGCGGCCATAGCGCTTTACGAATCCATTCTTTTGCTCGTATGCGCATTCTTGAAGCCGGTTCTTGAGCTCAGCATATTGGGCAGAGGTTATCTTGTTTCTCCAGAAGTATTGATAATCGAAACTTCCGTCTGTCAGTTTCCACCAGAACTTTTCCAGCCTTCTTTCAGCGTCCGACTTTGCCTTTGATATTCTCGTCTTCGGTAGAGCAGTGATCTCAGGCTGATGCTCCTTCGATGTTGGAGAAGTTGCCGCTGTTGATGACTCAAGAATGGGAATGCCCCAGGAAGACGAGAGAGTGGGTACCCAATCGTCATTCAATACTATACTACCGTCGTCATTCACCGTATCAACAACGATCAGGTATTTGGCCACTTCTTTAAGCTGCTGGAGCCGGACAAGAGATTTCAGCCTGCCGAGCATGTACCCGCTAAGCATCTTTGGGGTGTATGTATCCAGGCTGCCGCGAGTCTGAGTGCGGATGCTCTGGATCAGTTTCGCAAAGTCTCTGAAAAGAGGATAGCTCTCAGGATCGGAGAGGATATAGTCTACTTGATGGTAAACCATGACAGAAAGGTCAGCCAGCAACTGGTACATATCGTCCCATTTGTGGTTGGCCAACTGATGCTCCAGGTTTATCAGTATATCAAGTTCTGTATAAGTCTTTCTATTCTCCATCGTCCTCGGGCTTTGTGCTTACACCGCGTAAGTCCAATATGCGTTTTAACTGTGCGACATGAGATAATTTCTCCTGTATTATCTGGTCTTTATCCTTAATGATATTCTCAAGATTCGTTATATTTTCTTCTTTGTTGTCGACAATCTTAGAATATCTCTCAAGGTCAGAGTCCTTTTGCTCTATCTTGGCTGCAGCAGCCTCACATTCATGTTTGGCTCTGGCTAGTTCTGTTTCCTTTAGAGATAAAGCCGATTTGACGCTGCCTATCTCTTCATCTTTAGCAGCAATCAGGGTTTGGCTATCGTCCAACTTTTTCTGAAAGTCGGAGATTGTATTTTTAGCTTCATCTATCTTACTTGATAGAGATAAATTCTGTCGCTTTTCTGCATTCAGATCCTTAGAGCATGATGCTAATTCTCCTTTGAGTTCATCTATGTACTCTTTTTGTCCAGCTATCGTTGATTGGTCAGTCTTCTGCTTTACCTTGAGATCATCAAGCTCTGTCTGTAAATTTTGAATAGTCTCTTCCCTCGCTCGGATCTCTTGAGTAAGCTTCTCCTTCTCCGACTGAAGGGTGGAGTTCTGGGTGGAAATCCCCTCAATAAGATTTACCTTTTGAGAAAGCTGATCTTGAAGATCTGAGATCTCTGCCTTTTTACTTGAAATCTCTTTTTCGGAATCTTGCTTTAAATGGTTGTATTCGTCTTTCCAGTCAGAGACCACAGCCTTCAATTGGATATTATCAGCTTCACTGGCATCCAACTTATTTTTTAGTTCGGTATTGTCCGAGACCAATTGCTGACATTCTTTTTTCGCATCAGCTAATTTCGTACTCAAATCTTCATTTGAAGCTTTGAGTTGCTGGCAGTTATCTTCTCTATTCTTAAGGTCTTCCTGTAATTGAAGATTGACTTTCTCTTTATCTGCTATCCTATCATTCAGATTATCAATTTCCTTCTGGAGACCAACATTTCTATTGTTCTCATCGGTTAACTCTTTATCTTTCTCCTCAAGCCTTTTTTTGGCGTCATGTAAGGATCCATTGAGCTTATCAGTCTGTTCCTCCTTAGAGGTAATGTCAGACTTTAGCTGCACTATTTCAGCCTGCAGGCTTTTGATTGAATCAGCCTGGGCTGTATTTGTAGCGGTAAGACTCTTACATTTATCCTTATAGGCACCAAGTTGCCCTTCAAGACTTTTCACCTCGTCCTGAAGATGCTTGATGGTACTTTGAAGCGTATCAACATCGGTATCCTCGAAGGTTTTAAGAAACCATTTTCCTAAACTCATAATTGCTCTTGTTGTTATGGTTCTTAGTCGTTGCCATCAATCAATCAATCATTAATAGAAAAATGACGTCATATAAGACTAATCTTTCTAAGTTGACTGTAGATTGTCAATTACATTTCACCATATTGTTAGTTCTATCGCAAAGTTAAGAAAAATAAGCGATTTTCGCAAGAGAAATTAGAAAAAAGGATAATTATTTTCGGTTAAATCAAAGCTATAATTATATCCAATTAAAACGAACAGATCACGGAAAGTAAAAGATATTAATGATGAATCCGTAAAGTTTACATATTTAAGTTATAAAATTCCATACAATCCGTCACTCACAAGATCCATTTCAGCTACTTGAATGGCAACAGTTCCAAATCCAAGGCTTTCTGAATCTTGAAAAGAGTATCGATTGTCAGATCCTCATGGCCTTTCAAGACCTTTGAAACATATTGCTGCGAACACCCCATCATCTCAGCAAGTCCCTTTTGGGTTATATGTAACTGATCCATCTTATCGAGCATCAACATGGCAACATGCTGAGAGTAACGTAGCCACTCCTTATTTTCTTGTCGATATGAAGCTTTCTCGCGCCATTTGGAAGGAGTAGCTGATTGAAGTTGCTCAAAGTTCTTAATGATGTTTGCCATAAAACTCTTTTATTCTAAATACTTAACAAGAGAATCACATGATGTTTATATGTTGAAGCCTCGTTCAGTTTATAGAATTCGGGTCAAATTTCCTCATTTTCATTCACGATATTCAAGAGGTCATAATACATTAGGCGAGTCTTCAGAGGAAGCCTCCCTACACCTATTCCCATGTATTTAGCCTCGAGGCGTTCATCTGCAACAAGGAATTTGAAGCCATTCTTCTGGTAATAGTGTATTGTTCTCGGATTATTATAAGCATCAACAATTATAAAACGGCAACCTGTTTTGTTCTCAGAGCGAAACCACAATTTAATAAAGTCCATAACTGCAGAGCCATAGCCTTTGCCCTCGAAATTTTTGCTAGTTCCAAGACGTCCAATAAGCACAGCCGGATAACGCCGAAGATTCTTTTGGTCAAGTTCTGTATCCTTAAGGAAGAAAGATTTATCTTCTTCCGGCAGTTTACTAGTAATCCGAATACTATCATTTGAAAGTGTAAAAGCACTTACAATCGTATTTGGATTCTCTTTATCGCAAAAGAAATATGTTTTCCCCAAAAGTCGTTTACGAAAGGGTACAACATCATTAGCGAAGAAATCATTGAGATCTTCGTTATCACAATCAAAAGGCTCGCACGTTTTAAGCTTTTTGGTCGTAGCGACACATAAATTGCATTTCCGTAGCAGTTCTTCTATAGTCATCAGAGATTGATGGATTTTAAATAATCTCTGACTATCTTTGCTTCACGACTGCAATCTATTTTATTTGGATTGGCTTCGACCTTTCTGGCCTCCAGCTCGAAATCCCTTGCTTCCTTACCATATAGGGTTGGAATTGTTCTAATTGATAATGCCATATTTTCGTCCTTTTATTTGCAAAGATAATATTTATTCTTGAAATCAGCAAGAAATCCCTGAAGAAAAATATCAGGGAAGGTGCAATTAAGTCCAATAAAGTTTGGGAGTTTGAACCGGATTTCGTATCTTTGCAAACGAATGATGAGGGTCATTTAACAGATCTTCAGAAATTCAAAGAGATCTTTTTTTTATGATTTCGTACATCTTCAGAACACGAATTTGACTCTGTCTGAGCCATTGCAATCCTATCCAGAACGTGGGATTGCAAGCGAAAATTTTATAGTAGTTTAACATTTGCATCTTGTGTGTAATTAGCTGATAATGAGATTCTTAAGCTTTAAAAAGCATATTGGAATTCGTTGGAAAGTTCAAAACCCATGCGAGTCACAGAAAGGAGAATACGACATTCTCCTTTTTTTATTGTCTTTCGGTCAATTGTCGGAAGAACTTAAAATCATACCTACCCCGACATTTGTAAAGAGTTTAAGGGACTTGAAAAGATGTCATAAGTCAAAGCAGGAAGATCATGTGATATGTTCTTACAAAACCATGTCTCTCAACACTTGCATTCTAGAAAAATAAAAGCAGGATAAAGACGGAGAAATGGTGATTTCAACCACGAAATGGTGGTTGGTCGTTTACAAAACAGTGAGATGAGTTGAAGAAACAAGTTGTTTCATCTGGTCATCTCAGTTGTTTTATCAGTAGAAACAATTGAGATGACAGGCACAAAACAGTGTTTTGATGGGAATTTCTTTGAAAAAATAGGGTAAAAACAATGCTTTTTGAAGCATTGAGGAGTGAGCGCTTTTATAAGTGACTGATTTATAAAGCTTTACAAAATGCTCTTAAAAATCGAGAAATTCAGAGCCAAGGATGGGTCGGTTCAGAAATTTGGCTGTATTTGGGCGGAAAAATGTCACTTTTCGAGACATTTTCGCGCTTGCGGCAAAAGTGAAGCAACAAAGTGGCCTGCTTTCCACAATCAGCGAAAACGGATTTGTGCTAAGAGGGATAGCAGTGTCTAAAGCAACTAAAAAAAAGCCCGAACTACCACTGTAGTACGGGCTTTTCTCTTGCCTAATTTTCTTCTCGTATGAAAGAAGCGCTTCGCGTGATTATTTGCGGAGACCGAGAGCCTTCACAATGGCACGGTAACGCTCGATGTCACGATCCTTCAGGTAGTCCAGCAAAGCACGACGCTTTCCTACCAGACGAGTCAGAGAACGAGTTGTCACAAAGTCCTTGTGATGAGTCTTGACGTGCTCTGTCAGGTGTGCGATACGATAAGTGAACAGTGCGATCTGGCTCTCAGCAGAACCGGTGTCTGCATTGCTCTTGCCATACTGGCCGAAGATTTCCTCCTTCTTCTCTTTGTTTAAATACATTGTTTGTTGATGATTAATTGTTGTTGCATCATTACATCCTTCGTCCGCAGGAGTCTTCATCATTGCTCAAGCGGCCTTAAATGCATCGGTATCTCCGAAAATGCGCTGCAAAGTTACAAAAAAGTTCTCAGAATCAGCCACTTTTACCAGTTTTTTTTGTAATTTTGCAAGCAAATTATTAGCTCTATTAAGGTAAAATAATGCAAGACATTCGTAACATCGCAGTTATTGCGCATGTCGACCATGGCAAAACTACGCTGGTTGACAAGATGATGCTCGCTGGTAAACTGTTCCGTGACGGCCAGGACAACAGCGGCGAAGTATTGGACTCCAATGACTTGGAGCGCGAGCGAGGGATAACTATCCTTTCCAAAAACGTTTCCATCACATGGAAAGGAGTGAAGATCAATATTCTCGATACACCGGGTCACTCTGACTTCGGCGGTGAGGTGGAGCGTGTGCTCAACATGGCTGACGGCTGTCTGCTGCTTGTTGACGCCTTCGAGGGTCCTATGCCTCAGACTCGTTTCGTGCTGCAGAAAGCATTGAAGCTTGGACTGAAGCCGATCGTGGTGGTCAATAAGGTCGACAAACCCAACTGCCGTCCTGAGCAGGTCTACGAGATGGTGTTTGACTTGATGTGTGATCTCAACGCCACAGAAGACCAGCTCGACTTCCCTGTTGTCTATGGTTCTGCCAAGAACGGCTGGATGGGGCCCGACTTCAACAAGCCCACAGACAACATCGATTATCTGCTCGATAAGATCCTTGAGGTCATCCCGGCACCTAAGCGTCTGGAGGGTACACCTCAGATGCTCATCACTTCTCTCGACTATAGTTCCTACACCGGACGTATCGCTGTCGGCCGTGTGCACAGAGGTACACTCAAAGACGGTATGAACATTACCGTTTGCCACCGTGACGGCACCTTTGAGAAAGACAAGATCAAGGAGTTGCATACTTTCGAGGGAATTACTCACAAGCGCTGCGACCATGTCGATAGTGGTGACATCTGCGCTGTTGTCGGCCTTCAGCACTTCGAGATCGGTGACACCATCGCTGACTTTGAAAACCCCGAGGCTCTGCCGCCGATCGCTGTCGACGAGCCTACGATGAGTATGCTCTTTACCATCAACGACTCTCCTTTCTTCGGTAAGGAAGGTAAGTTCTGTACTTCCCGTCAGATCGGCGACCGTTTGCAGAAAGAACTGGAGAAAAACCTGGCACTGCGCGTGCGCAATGTTGAGGGTTCTACCGACCGCTGGATTGTCAGCGGACGTGGTGTGCTCCATCTCTCTGTGCTCATCGAGACCATGCGTCGCGAGGGCTTTGAGCTTCAGGTAGGACAGCCACAGGTCATCTATAAGGAGATCGACGGTCAGAAGTGCGAGCCTGTTGAGGAACTCGACATCAATGTGCCGCAGGATTATGCCAGCAAGATGGTGGATATGGTCACACGCCGAAAAGGTGATCTGACAGGTATGGACACCGAGGGCGACCGTGTCAACATCACGTTCGACATCCCTTCACGTGGTATCATCGGCCTGCGCACCAATGTGCTGACCGCTTCTCAGGGTGAGGCAATCATGGCTCACCGCTTCAAGGAGTATCAGCCTTACAAGGGAGAAATCGTTCGCCGTATCAATGGATCCATGATCGCCATGGAGACGGGTACCGCCTACGCCTACTCCATCGACAAGCTGCAGGATCGTGGTAAGTTCTTCATCGACCCGGGTGAGGAAGTCTATGCCGGTGAGGTCATCGGTGAGCATGTCCACGACAATGACCTCGTGGTCAACGTCACCAAGGCTAAGCAGCTCACCAATGTGCGTGCTTCCGGCTCTGATGAGAAGGCACGTGTCATCCCGAAGACTGTCATGAGTCTTGAGGAGTGTCTGGAGTATATCAAGAGCGACGAGTATGTGGAGGTCACTCCTAAGTCGATGCGTATGCGCAAGATCATACTCGATCACCTCGAGCGCAAGCGTGCCAACAAGGAATAAGCCGTTTCCTACACATTATTATATATAATATATAAAGAAACTCCATACGCTGTGGACTTGGCCTGCAACGTATGGAGTTTTTCTTTTCAGAATATTTTCTTCCTGATTATAGCTGTCTGTTATTGACGATTCGGGATTTTGAATGGAGGAATTATTCTTGGAGAATTAGGATTTATTATTCAGGGATTAGGATGAATCATTTCAGATTTAAACCTATACACTAAACATGTTCCATTATCTCCTTGAGCGGCTCCATGACGAAGTCGCGCTCATACATCAGCGGATGGGGAATCTTTAGACCGGGTTCATCCACTTTCAAGTCGTCATAAAGCAGGATGTCAATGTCAATGACACGGTCGTGATAGACACCGTCAACTGATTTTCCCGTACGACCCAAGTCGCGCTCAATGCGCTGCGTGGCCAAGAGCACCTGCCGCGGTGGCATTGTCGTCAGACAGCAGCAGCACGCATTGAGAAACTTATTGGGAGACTCAAAGCCCCACGGTTCGGTCTCATGAAGAGAAGACAAGGCAGAGACATGCCCTACCCTGCTCTCCAACAATTCCACAGCCTGTCGTATCAAGCCCCGCCGATTCCCGATATTGGAACCTAAGCTGAGATAGACTTTATGCAAAGCCGGATTGTTTATATCTGCCATAAGCCGTTTTTACAACTATGGGAATGCTACACGGTCAGTCCACGATCAGCAGACTGTCGCCATAGCATCCAAACTTATAGCCATGCTTCAGTGCCAATGCATAGCAGGCCATCACATTTTCGTAACCACCGAAGGCCGCTGTAGACATCAACAGCGTAGACTCGGGATGATAGAAGTTGGCGATCATTGTGTCAGCAAGACCGAACTCGTAGGGCGGGAAGATAAACTTGGAAGTCCATCCCTCATACTCCTTGAGAAAGCCATCTGTGCCTACAGCTGTCTCAGTAGCCTTGGCCACACTCGTTCCGACGGCACAGATATGATGCCCCTCTTTCTTGGCGGTGTTGACCATGTCGCAAGCCTCTTTGTTGACAAACATCTGCTCAGAGTCCATCTTATGCTTGGTAAGATCCTCTACCTCGATCGGCGAGAAGTTGCCCAAGCCGCAATGCAGCGTGATAAACGCCGTGTTGATGCCTTTGATCTCCATGCGTTTCAACAGTTCACGGCTGAAATGGAGACCGGTAGCCGGCACGGTGACAGCACCCTCGTTGCGGGCAAAAAGCGTCTGAAAGTCTTCGAGGTCGTCCTTGGTCGCGTGGGAGTGTACATGCATGCCCTTCATATCGGGATCTTCGGGACGGCCGTTGAGCACATACTCCGGCAGCGGGGCCTCGCCAAGAGCGAAGAGGTCGCGCTTGAACTGATCGTGAGGACAGTCGTAGAGGAATCGCAGGGAACGTCCACGGCTGGTCGTGTTGTCATAGACCTCTGCCACCATGGTGCCCACTTCATCGAAGAAGAGCTTGTTGCCGATACGGATCTTGCGCGCCGGCTCTACGAGCACATCCCACAGATGCGTCTCCTCGTTGAGCTCACGAAGAATGAAGACCTCGATCTTGGCGTCGGTCTTTTCCTTCGTACCATACAGGCGGGCGGGGAATACCTTTGTATCATTGAGGATGAACACGTCGCCATCATCAAAATAGTCTATGACGTTGCGGAAGTCAAGATACTCGCCTTTGATCGGCTGTCCCTTGTCATCCTTCTTATAGAGTTCTATCTCGCCCGTTGTCCGGTGCAGCACCATCAGACGGGACTCGTCACGACGGGTAATCCGAAAAGAACCCTTCGTACCATCGTCGTTCGTATACTCCCTCACAATGCTGTGAGGATAAAGGGCCACCGACTCAGGCGGCAACTTAAACTTGAACTGCGATAACTTCATAATGTATATTTCCTTTCTATTCTGTCTGATAATAATCCTGGTTGGGATTTGCTCTGTTTATTCCATAAAGCTGCCGGCTGCCTTGGGAGTGATCTGAGGCTTTGCCTCGGCAGGACGCTGGAGTGCTGCTGCGCTCACCTCATTGTGTATCTCACTGTCCAGCCATTCGCCGAAATGATTGAACGCAATGCAGTCGCTTACGCTGATGTCGCCCACACGTGTTCGACGCAGGCTCGTGAGATAAGCACCGCTATTCAATGCCCGGCCAATATCGCGGGCCAGCGCACGGATATAGGTACCCTTGCCACAGACAACACGGATGGCCATGGTCTTCTTCACGTCGTCATAATCCGTGAGCTCCACCTTGTCTATATGTATAGCCTTAGGCTTGAGTTCTACGGCTTCGCCATTACGTCGCAACTGATAGGATCTCGTACCTTCTACTTTACATGCACTGTAGGTTGGAGGCACCTGCTGGATGTCACCCTCGAACTGTTTCAGCACGTCAAGGATGAGTTCACGTGTGATATGCTCCACAGGATAGGTAGTGTCGACCTCGTGCTCACGGTCATAGCTGGCTGTTGTTGCGCCCAACTGCAGTGTCGCCGTGTATTCCTTGGTATGGCTTTGCAGCGTCTCGATTTGCTTGGTGCACCTGCCTGTGCAGAGGATCAGAACACCCGTCGCCAATGGGTCGAGCGTGCCGGCATGCCCCACTTTCACTTTCTGCCCTAATTTTTGTGAGAGCAGGAAACGGATGTGAGCCAATGCGCCGAAGCTCGTCATGCCATAGGGCTTGTCGATAGCTAAGATCTCTCCTTTGATAAAATCTCTCATCAATCAACCATAACAAGTGAGTGACCGGTTGCCAACATCAGCAGAATGACGGCACCAATGATGATGCGATACCAGCCGAATGCACGAAAACCGTATTTGGTCAAGAAACCGACAAACCATTTCATAGCAAGCATAGCCACCACAAAAGCGATGACGCAGCCTACGATGAGCAACATGATATTGTTGCTGGTAGCCCACGTAGTGCCTTCCTTGAACATATCAATCAGGTCGAGAAGCGTAGCACCAGCCATCGTCGGCACAGCCAGAAAGAAAGAGAACTCTGCCGCACGCTTGCGTGTCAGCTTCTGCTGCATTCCTCCTACGATAGTAGCCATACTGCGACTTGTTCCCGGAATGACCGACAAGCACTGCCAACAGCCAATGAGAAACGCACGCTTCCAATCGACTTGATTGTTCTCTGACCCTTTGTTGAAGATACGATCACAGAAGAGCATGAATACGCCACCTATGACAAGCATAGCAGCCACGACGACCACACTGTCCAGCAACCAGTCGAGCAGACCGCTCTTCTTGGCTGCCAAGCCAATGACTACGGCAGGCAACACACCCACGATAAGCAGTCCGTAGAATTTCATCTTGTCGACAAACTCCTCATAGTTGCGCATCTGAAAGAAATGCTTCCAATATAGACACACAACAGAGAGAATGGCACCGAACTGAATGATAAACGTGAAGGCGTGGACAAAAGGATCACCCTGCTGTACACCCAAAAGATTCTGGGTGATGATCATGTGGCCTGTCGACGACACTGGAAGGAACTCTGTAAGTCCCTCTACGATAGCGATGATAATAGTCTGTATCAGTGTCATCAGGCCTCCTCGTTGTTAGATGGTGCTTCGGCAGGAGTGTTCTCGTCTCCATTGTCCTTAGGCTTGTGGATGATGGCATAGATCATGGAGATGAAGCCAACAAAGCACACCACAGGAGCTACCTTGATACGGCGGAAACTGAAGATGTCGGGATTAAAAGCCTGTTCCGTAGAACTGCTGCCACTCATCAGAATGAAGCCGATGACCACAATGGCAAAACCGATAGCCAACAACGTGAAGTTGGTACGGTCGAATGCATAATTTCTTTTATCCATATTTTGTTTAATCATTATTCTTTGTTCCATGTTTTCTTTTCCACCATTTCCTATATGTCAGAGAAGCCTTTGGAAGAGGAAACGAGACCTTGCTCGCTATCAAGCAAGAGATCTTTCATTAAATTTTATAGAGTTCACCTGCCTTCATCTTCAGGAAACGGTTCACAGAGATGGAAGCACAGATGGCCGTAATGATAATGCCGAAAGCAATCACTGCTACTGCCGTAATGGTCATCTCGCGCCATGTCACGATGTTCAAAATCTCCGGCTCGTAGCGATACAGCGCATACATACATCCGCCCAAGACAGCAATGGCCAGCAGCGCCGCCAGCAGTCCTGTCAAGACTGCACGGCGGATAAACGGCCCACGGATAAAGCTCCAGGAGGCACCGACGAGCTTCATCGTGTGGATGGAGAAGCGGCGGGCATAGATACCGAGCTTCACGGTGTTGTTGATCAAAGAGAAGGATACAAAGGTGAGCAAAGCCGCAATGACCAGTAGAATGATGCCGATCTTCGCCAGATTACGGTTCACGGCATCCACCAAATCTTTCTGATAGTTGATTTCCGATACCTTGGGATAGCGTTTCAACTGGGCTGAGATCCATTTCAGTGAGTCATTGTTGGCATAGTCGCTCTTCAAGGTCAGCTCTACAGATGAGGGGAAGGGATTGATGCCATCGGTAAATTCTGAAGGATCGGCTCCCATCTGACGGGTAGCATCGGTCAGTGCTTCGTGTTTGCTGATGAAGTGCACTTGCTTGATATAGGGCTGTTGCTTCAAGTGAGAGCACATGGTCATGGCTTCGTTGTCACTCATATCCTGCTCCAGCATCATGGTGACGACAAGGTTCTCTTTTACATACGACGAAAGATTGCGGCCGGTGAGTGTAGAAAACACGACAAGCCCCAACAGCACAAGCACCATGGCTGTGCTGATACACAATGTAACAGCTTGCAGACGCCCAGTGTGCCTGCTTACCTTATTTCTTTTCTTTCCCATTGCAGTGGTCAATAATCTTGCATATTTGGATACAAAGTTAATCAAAATCTTAGAGAGAAAGAGATGATTAACTTGCATTAACCAAATATTCAAGAAGAAAGGCACCGAGAATGATATATTTTTATTATCTTTGCTCAAGAATTCTGATAAGAAACGAGAATTAAAGTAAGAACAGAATTATGAGTACTGTTATTTATCCAAGTCCCATCTACGGCCCAGTGCACAGCCGCCGTTTAGGACTAAGCTTAGGCGTGAACCTGATGCCGGCAGACGGGAAGATATGCACCTTCGATTGCCTGTATTGTGAATGTGGCTTCAACAAGGACCGCCGCACACATTCCCCCCATCCTACAAGGCAACAAGTGGCGGAAGCCTTGGAAAAACAGCTCATCAAGATGCACGACGACCAGCAGCATCCCGACGTACTGACCTTTGCAGGCAATGGGGAACCCACCAGCCACCCGGAATTTCCCGGTATCATTGACGACACAATCCGGCTGCGCGACAAATGGTGCCCAAAAGCAAAAATCAGCGTACTGAGCAATGCCACCTTCTCAGGGCATGACGACATCCGCCAAGCTTTGCTCAAGGTGGACAACAACATTCTGAAACTCGACACGGTCAACATGGACTATATCCGCAAGGTGGACCGCCCGACACAACCATCCTACAATGTGAAGGATATCATCGAGAACATGCGGTGGTTCAAAGGACACGTGATTATCCAGACAATGTTTATGAAAGGCGATGGCACAGACAACACGGGTGAGGAATATGTTGCGCCATGGCTGGAAGCCGTCAAATACATTCAGCCCCAGGAAGTGATGGTCTACACCATTGACCGTGAGACACCAGATCAGAAACTGCGCAAGGCTTCGCATGACGAACTGGATGAGATCCGCGACCGTGTCATCGCATTGGGCATTCCCTGCACGGCTTCGTATTAAAGCCCATGACATTTTAAAAAATATAAACAACTATCAGTTCTGACTTTCTTCACGTCTGTCGATGAGCTAAATTATGAATTCTGTATTATGAACATCATTCCAGCATCTGCAGAACAAGCAGAGTCGATCGCCTCTCTCATCATGATGGCGATGAATCATGAATGTTGCCAGAACTTCGCCGGCCCGCAACACACTTTAGAGGACTTCCACCGGATGATGACAACTCTAGTCAGAAGGGAAGACAGCCAATACAGTTACCGCAATGCATGGGTAGCCCTCGATGACAAGACAAAGGACGGCAAGCCCGTCGTAGCCGGAGTCATTGTGGGCTACGACGGTGCTGACTTGCGAAGATTGCGGGAAGCTTTCCTGCAAGCAGCCAAGAAATACCTGGATCAGGACTTCAGCGGCATGGACGATGAGACACAGGCTGGTGAGTACTATATCGACTCTCTTGCCGTAGATACACGCTATCGTCACCAAGGACTCGCCACGTTGCTGCTGAGAAAACTCATCGACCAAAAGGGACGGAAACAGCCTGTCGGCCTTTTGGTCGACAAAGGCAATCCCAGCGCAGAACGTCTCTATCGCAGTCTTGGCTTTGAATATGTCAACGACACTACATGGGGGGGACACGAAATGCGGCACTTGCAGACGACAATAAGTTAAGCTGCTTTTCAAAGCTACGCATTTACTGTTTATTTTTTCCAAGGCAAAGGTAATGCTAAATAAACATGTAAACGGCTAATTGTTAGTGTGAATACAAAAAAACGAACGATTGTTAAAAAACTCGCAGTAGACTTTGAGTTTTCACCCATAATGGTTACCTTTGCAAGGTGAAAGGAGAGATTCTATCCGACTCCAAATTCTTTTTAAAACTTCAAAGAAATTAAACGTTATATATAAATAGGTATGAAAATCAAAAATTGTATGTTCGTAGCCTTGGCTGCGCTCTCTCTTGTATCATGTGGTAAGAAGGGCGGAAATAGCTTGGCTGACCTTCAAGACAATGAGTTTGCCGTAAGCACTGCAGGCGAGTCAAGTGCCAGTATGCAGTCTACTTACCCGGCAACCATCAAGGGTATTCAGGATGTGGAGGTACATCCCAAGCTTTCGGGATATATCACCAACGTGTATGTTCATGAAGGACAATATGTGCGTGCCGGACAGGTGATGTTCACCATCGACAGTGAAACCTATCGCGCTGCTGTGAACCAGTCGCGGGCTGCGCTGAACACCGCCATTGCACAAGCCAACACAACGAAGCTGACCTACTTGAACAACAAGAAGCTCTTTGCTCAGCACATCATCGGCCAGTATGAGTTGGAAACGGCCTTAAACAGCTACAAGACCGCAGAAGCTCAAGTAGCTCAGGCCCGTGCCAGCCTGGCTTCCGCCCGCGAGACGCTGGCATGGTGCACCGTGACGGCTCCGGCATCAGGCGTTGTCGGCTCTCTGCCTTTTAAGAAAGGTGCGCTCGTGTCAGCTCAGAGCACACTCACGACTGTCAGCGACGTCTCCACCGTGGAAGTGTTCTTCTCTATGAGCGAGCCGGACATTCTCAGCATGTCAAAGACGGCTGGCAGTGTTGCCGGTGTGTTGCGCGAGATGCCTACTGTGAAGCTGCAGCTTGCCGATGGCACTACTTACAACCAGCCGGGACGTGTCGTGAAGATGAGCGGCATCATCGACGCCACCACAGGTGCCTATACACTGATTGCACACTTCCCCAATCCCCAGGGACTGTTGAAGAGTGGCGGTGCCGGACAGATCATTGTGCCGCATGTAAGCAACAACATCATCAGCATCCCACAGGAAGCCACCTCACAGGTTCAGAACAAATACTTCGTCTATAAGGTAGACAAAGACAACAAAGTGAAATACACCGAGATCACTGTCAGCCCCCAGAACGACGGACTTACCTACATCGTCACTTCCGGACTGAATGCGGGTGACCGTTATGTATCGAAAGGCATCAGCAAACTCACGGATGGTGAGAAGATCAAACCGCTCACAGAAGAACAATATCAAAAGAAAATCGACGATGCAGCCAATTTGTCCAAAGAACAAGGATCAGCAAAGGGCTTCGTCAAAGCGATGACGGGAAAATAATGTTGAATGTTGAATGTTGAATGCTGAAAGGCTTCAACGATGACGGGGATGCATTCCTGCAAGAATCATCTTTGAACTCTCATCATTCAACATGAATATCACTCAACATCAATTATTCATCATTCAACATACATTCAAACATGACATTTACCAATTTTATCAAGCGTCCGGTACTCTCCACCGTGGTTTCCATCCTGCTTGTCTTGCTGGGTTCTATCGGATTGGTGTCGCTTCCTATTGAGCAATATCCGGACATAGCACCTCCTACTATCATGGTGCAGGCCAGCTATCAGGGTGCTGATGCGCAGACGGTGATGAAGTCTGTCGCCGTGCCTCTGGAGGAAAGCATCAACGGTGTGGAGAACATGACCTACATGACCTCACAGACCACCAACGACGGTATGTGTATGATCACCGTGTACTTCAAGCAGGGTGCTGACCCGGATATGGCTGCCGTGAACGTACAGAACCGTGTGTCGCAGGCTCAGGCCCTCTTGCCTTCTGAAGTAACGCAGGTCGGTGTGACCGTCACCAAGCGTCAGACCTCCAACGTCATCATGTACGCTCTCACCTCTGACGGCCGCTACGACGGTCAGTTTGTCACGAACTACAACAACATCAACATCGTTCCGGTCATCAAGCGTATCAATGGTGTGGGCGACGTAAATAGTCCTTCTACCGCCAACTACTCCATGCGCATCTGGCTCAAGCCGGATAAGATGAAAGAATACGGACTTATGCCGTCAGACATCCTCGGTGTATTGGCAGAACAGAATATCGAGGCTGCACCGGGTAAGTTCGGCGAGAACTCCAACGTAGCTTACGAGTACACCCTGCGATACAAGGGACGCTTGTCAGAGCCTATACAATATGAGAACATCATCCTGACGAGCAAGACCACAGGCCAGACCTTGAAGCTGAAAGATGTGGCCAAGATAGAGCTTGGCTCTCTGATGTACAACGTGAGTCTGATCAACGACGGTATCCCTGCCTGTATGGGTATGGTGCAGCAGATTGCAGGCTCCAACGCCACACAGATTGCCACAGACGTGAAAGCTGCACTTGCAGAGCAGCAGAAGAGCATGCCGCCGGGGATGAAGACGGTGATCATGTACGATGTGACCGACTTCCTCTTCGCATCCATTCAAGAGGTGTTGATGACGCTGTTCATCACCCTGGTACTCGTGTTCATTGTGGTGTATGTCTTCCTGCAAGACCTCCGCTCGACGCTCATCCCTATGATTGCCGTGCCGGTAGCCTTGATAGGTACCTTCTTCTTCCTGTGGATCTTTGGTTTCTCCATCAACCTCTTGACGCTATCTGCCTTACTGTTAGCTATCGCCATCGTGGTGGATGATGCCATCGTGGTCGTCGAGGCCGTACACGCCAAGCTCGACCAAGGTTACGACAACTCACTCACGGCTGCTATCGATGCCATGAATGAGATCTCCAGTGCCATCATCTCCATCACGCTCGTCATGGCTGCCGTGTTCGTCCCTGTGTCGTTCATGGGAGGTACGAGCGGCACATTCTACCGTGAGTTCGGTGTGACAATGGCTGTAAGTATCGTCATCTCGGCTGTCAACGCCTTGACTTTGTCACCAGCACTTTGTGCCATGTTCCTGAAGCCCCACAAAGCAGAGGAGAACGAGAGCAACAAGAGTTTTGTGGCACGCTTCCACGCCGGCTTCAACCGCGTATTTGAGAAGACCACCAATAAATATAAGCGGGGTGTTGAGCACGTGATCAATCACCGCATCATCACAGCCGGTATCGTGGCAGTGGGAATTGCAGCTCTTGCCGTACTGATGAATACCACAAAGACAGGTCTTGTGCCTGATGAGGACACCGGTACTATCTTCGTGACCATCTCTGCCAATCCGGGAACTTCCCAGGAGCGTACCAAGCAGATTGTGGACGAGGTAGACAAGATGCTGGCCAACAACCCGGCTATCCTTCACCGCAATGCCATCATCGGTTATAACTTCATTGCCGGTCAGGGTTCAGACCAGGCAACGTTCATCATCAAGCTGAAGCCCTTTGAAGATCGTGCCGGTGGCATCACCGACCGCATCAAGCGCGCTATCCACGACAAGGATCCCATGGCACTTGTGGTCAATCCTTATGAGCAAAACTCCGTGCTGGGTATGATCTATAAGCAAACGGCAAGCATCAAGGACGCACAGATCCTGGCCTTCGGTCCTCCTATGATTCCAGGTTTCTCCGTACAGAACGGTGTGACCATGACCATGCAGGACAAGACAGGCGGCGACCTGAACAAGTTCTTCAATGTGACCAAGAGCTTCCTGGCAGAGCTGAACAAACGCCCTGAGATCCAGCAGGCCATGACCTCTTACAACCCTAACTATCCTCAGTATATGGTCGACGTAGACGTGGCGAAAACCAAGCAGGCCGGCATCTCGCCCAAGGTGGTGCTTTCAGTGCTGCAAGGTTACTATGGCGGTCTTTATGCTTCTAACTTCAACGCCTTCGGCAA
>ULKL01023375.1_pt1 | contig 22587 bp, 25 predicted proteins | sample 1951161 | NCBI WGS metagenome assembly ULKL01 (sample SAMEA4835501, study PRJEB28245) | human gut metagenome | biome: gut microbiome; material: fecal sample | place: Denmark | collected 2008
GACATAAAAATTATGTGGATTTTGAACACCCTACCGTAAAGGTTTTTTTTAAGTGGTATCGTATCTTAGGATAGTTGTCCAAGTACCTTGACATAGTGTCCTAAGATACTTTTTTGTCATTTTGTGAAATATACTTCATGTGGCAACTCAACAGGCTTCATCGATGATTGAAGTTAGCTTCGATTGGCAATGAAGCCTTTTGCGTTTTCTCTATGTAACGACACTTTGTGGTAATTTAAGGCGGATTTGCTAGCATCCTCCCTAAACAACTGTTAAATATTAACTGTTTTAAGTAATTTGTGGGTTTATTGTTTATAACCGGAAATTTAATTTCTTATTTTTGCCTTATCAGATTTCTGAAATTATGCAATATAATAGGATAAAAGAAGTTTTGGCTTCAAAAGGCATCAAGCAAACATGGCTTGCCGAAAAACTTGGCAAAACATATCGCACAGTGAATATGTATGCCAGCAATGACGTGCAACCGCCAATACCCGTGTTGTATGAAATCGCGGAAATACTGCAAGTAGAGCCAAAAGACCTGTTGGTGGACAAACCGCAAACCAAATAGGACAAGCAAGAATGTCCATAACATAAAAATTCATAACATGACTTTATGGTATGCAATACAATTAAAACTCCAAAATAACGACAATCAATGATGTAGAAGCATTCTTCCAACATCTTGTTACCGAACGTAGTTTGAGCTTTCATCCTGATGACAGGTTTAAGGACTATGTATCTTGTGTTGATGGTAGCAACATATTCTCAGAAAAAGAGTGCGCCATTTACAACCGGCTTATGGACGAATGCTTTGAGGTATGTGAAAAGAATGGTGCTAACATTTATGCTATTGGCCTTGCATTTATGCAGAAAGCCTTGGCGTAACAAAAAAATGTACCACTTACAAATTAAAATGTAGAAGCAATGGAAAAGGACAAACAAGATTTGCTGCAAGAGCAAGCAAACAAGATAGAGGAAGTCATCAAAGTGCTGATCGAACAGTTCGGTGAGGACTTTGAGGATGAAGTGAACTATTTGGAATTAGTAAATGGCAATATCAAGTCTCTCATTAAGTAAAAATAGAAGTTTAGGCTATGATACCAAGTTTTGAGGAATTCTTATTTCCAGTTCTATTTGTTCTAACGGATGGAAAGCCCCAACATCGTGATGACCTTAGAGAGTCATGTGTTAAATACATGGGGTTTTCTGAAGAAGAACTAAGAGAACGTATAAATAGTGGAAAGAAATATAAAATCGTCGATAGATTACAATGGGCGACATATTACTTACAGAAGGCAGGGCTAGTGTTTCGTCCAGACCATGCTACCGACCAAATCACCGCTGAAGGTAAGGCGTTAATAGATTCTGGTGTTACAAAAATAAGCCGACAATTCCTTCGGGAAAATTTTGAAGCTTATCGTGTATTTGAGAAGCAGACAAGGAATGCCGCAAAGCTCCGTCTTCAAGAAAAGAAAGAAAAGCAAAAGAATAAACAAGACACTAAGAGTATAAAGAAGCCGAATGACTCAAAAAAAAGCATTGATAAAATTGAAAATACCGAACATAATTTATTTGAAATAGATAATTATTCGGAAGATAAAACTACGCTTGATTTCAAGCCTTCAATGTTGGAAAGTACAATCAACAAAATATCCGCGGACTGTGAACTGCTGAACAAAGAGTTAATCTCCGAATTGAAAGGGATTGTTAATGATTTTGACAAGGAGGCTTTATTTCAGCTTCTGTTAGATTTGTTACATAGAATGGGGTACTCTACAAATTTTGTAGAGCGAAAGATAAGTGCAAAAATGTCATGTGACATAAGGTTGTCGGGCATTGTTAATATTGACGAATTAGGACTAAACCGATTTTTCGTCATTGCACATAACAATACAGAAGATGAAATTGATTTGGTTGATGTGCAGTCTTTCGTTGGAGCTCTTAGTAGCATAGGCATATCAAAAGGTGTTTATATTACTACGTCTGAATTTTCATCAGAAGCTCTTTCGTATCAAACACATGGAGCGGTAAGATGCATTCTGATTGGTGGCGAAATGCTTGCTAAACTGATGATAAAGTTTAATGTAGGAGTAGTCACAAGGAATGTATTTGAAATAAAGGACGTTGATCAAGAATACTTGTTTACTCGACTCACTCAATCATAAAAAACAGAAGAGACAAAATGAATAAACCGAGAATAATGTTGGGGGTTGATGTCTTTTCTGGAGCTGGAGGCCTAAGCCTTGGTGCAGAAATGGCGGGCATAGATGTGAAGTTTGCTGTTGAAGTATGGCCAAGTGCAGCTGCCACCTATAGAAAGAATCATCCTCATGCAACTGTCATAAATGAAGATATAACGAACATACACCCTAAAGAAGATATACTCCATAATGGTGAACATGTTTTCATTATTATGGGCGGACCGCCATGCCAAGGCTTTTCTATGTCAAACCAGAGGACGGCCGAAAATGGTAGAACTATGGATAATCCAAAGAACATGTTGTTCAAACAATTTGTTCGATTTGTTGATGAGCTTAAACCAGATTGGTTTTTGTTTGAGAACGTTGCAGGTATCATCAATATGGAAAATGGAGGAACAATAAAACAGATAGCAAAGAGCTTTGAAGATCTTGGCTACAAAATAACCGAGCCGACAATATTATGGGCAAATGATTATGGCGTACCACAAAGACGAAATCGTTGTTTTATTGTTGGCAACCGCATTGGGATTGAATTCAAATTTCCCAAACCCATGGAAACCAATGTGACTGTGGCAGAAGCTATAAATGATTTGCCTGTGCTTAAAACAGGGGATAATATCCCTAAAGCTCCGTACACTCAGAGCATCTCAAAATGTTCTGAATATGCAAAAATGATGAGGAAGAAATCAAAATATTCTATTCAGAATGAGGTCTCATTAAATAGCGACTTAATCATTGAGCGCTATAAACATATCCGACAAGGTCATAATTGGCGAGACATACCAGAGGAACTCATGATGAATTATAAAGACAAAACAAGATGCCATAGCGGAATATACAAACGTTTAAAGAGTGATGAGCCATCTGTTGTAATTTCGAATTATCGAAAGATGATGCTTATACACCCAACACAACATAGAGGATTGTCCGTAAGAGAAGCTGCGAGGTTGCAAAGTTTTCCTGACGATTTCTTCTTTGAAGGGCCAATCTCTCATATTCAGCAACAAATAGGCAATGCTGTTCCACCGTTGTTAGCAAAAGCAATATTCAAACAAATACTCTCGTATTATGAGTAAGCAAAGAGAAAACATACCACAAGCTGATACGCTCATGGGGTCAATGCGATCCATGGGATATTCTTTTGAAGCCGCTTTGGCTGATGTAATAGACAACAGCATATCTGCTCATGCTTCAACAATCCGGGTGTTGTTTCCCACAACCCCCATGGAGAGTCTTGCCGTTGGTGTTCTAGACGATGGCATCGGAATGTCTTCCAACGCATTATATGAAGCTATGCGTTATGGAAGTACATCGTCAGAATCTGTAAGAGACGTAAATGATTTGGGGCGATTTGGATTAGGTCTTAAGTCTGCCTCCTTGTCGCAGTGTCGTGTTTTGACTGTTGTTAGCTATTGGGAAGGAAAATTCTGCGGATTTAAATGGGATTATAATTATATCCAGCAGATGAAACAGTGGTATGTTTTGGAACTTTTGCAAAAAGAATGTCGTGAACTTCCTTATTTTGAGCAACTAAAGGAACAAGGTAAAGGAACTTTGGTCTTATGGACAGATTTTGATATTTTGTCTAAAGCGAATGATGGGCAAGTTTATAATGCTCTTAATGACTACAAGGAAATCGTTTCGAAACACATCTCCCTTATCTTCCACAGGTTTATGGGACGTTCACGAGGAAAGATTTCAATGTATGTCAATAATCAAAAACTAAAACCTCTTGACCCTTTCTTGGAGTCTCATCCCAAAACTACGACCCTAAAAGAAAAAAATATTGCGGTTATAGATAGCAATGGGAAAGAACAACAAATAAAAATACGGCCATTTATTTTGCCATACCTTTCGGATATGTCCAAGAAAGACAAAGAACTCATAGGTGGTGTTGAAGACATGCGCACGAAACAAGGATTCTATGTTTATCGAAATGAGCGTTTGATCATATGGGGCAATTGGTTTGGTATGACAAGACGTAATGAATTGACAAAAAACGCCCGAATAAGAGTAGATATCCCCAATTCCTTAGATGATATATGGAGTATAGATGTCAAAAAGCAGGTTGCCAAGATACCTAAGAGGATTCAAAATCAGTTGACGAAAATGGTCAATGACGCATTAGGTATTTCTGTCTCTAAACAAACCCATAGAGGAAGAAAGCAAAAAGTCGATGAAAACATTGACTACATTTGGGATCGCATCGAGGGCCGCGACAAGAACTTCTATTATAAAGTAAACCGTGACAGTGAACTGTTCAAATTCGTGTTTAGCCGATTGGCTGAAGAAGATGTTGAATATGTAAAGATGCTCGTTTCTGAAATAGAGAAGAATGTTCCGATGCAACAAATTTACTTGGACAAATCCAATGACAGTATCATCGTTGAGGAAGACGAGCACCGTGAAGATGAGGTTTACCAAATGGCTATAACAATGATTGATGCAAGCAGGGCGATTAGTCCATCACCTGTAAGTAAACTGATAGACGATTTCTTGAAGTCAGAGCCATTCTGTAAATACGAACAACTTAATGATCGATTAAAAGAATACTATTATGACGAAATTAAGTGAACAGCAAAAGAATGTGATCAAGAGTATGTGCAAGCAGATGCTTGATTTGATACAAAAAAAACAAACGGATTTGGATGCTACAACTTTGAAAAACGTTGTAGCTCAAATGATTGCAACTATTGGCTTAGAAGGTAGTACTAGTGACATCAATGATATGGTACGGGATTTGGAATATGAAGTTTCTGTACGTCATACGAAAGGATGCGCTATATTCAACGATTATGAAGCGAAACATAGTTGGTATAGAGAACTGTCACTCCAAAAACAACCTTTTTGGGAGCGATACCGTCGTTTTTTACAGGAAAAATCATCATTGGATCCACGAAGTATTGATACCCTAGACCACACTACTTTGCCCAATATTTTGGATTGCCTTGCCGATCCAAACGAGAAGTTTGAGGGCAAGCGTAAACCTTGTCGTGGACTTATTATAGGTGATGTACAATCTGGAAAGACCTCAACATACATTGGCATGATATGCAAGGCTGCAGATGCTGGCTATAAAGTAATTATTTTGCTTGCAGGTACAACAGAGTCATTACGCCAACAAACCCAAGAGCGAGTGGATGAAGGCATAATAGGCTATACTTTTCCCAAAGACACTACTAATGTATATGGGGTAAAAGTAGGGGTCGGTGAATATACCAAGAAAAGACCGGCCACAGCATTTACTTCTGTACAAAAAGATTTTGTTGGAGGTACTGACAAAATAGCAACGTCCATTGAACAGCACAAGTCTATAGTAGTCTTTGTCTGTAAAAAGAATGTTTCAGTCTTGAATAAGTTGTATAATTGGTTGGAGAGCCAAAATATCGATCCAATAAAAGGGTATGTAGATGCTCCAATGTTACTTATTGATGATGAAGCTGATAATGCTTCTGTAAACACTAAGGTTGACGAGACCAATCCAACCAAAACGAACAAGATTATACGTAACATCTGCAATCTGTTCCAGATTTCGACATATGTTGGTTTCACGGCGACTCCGTTTGCTAATATATTCATAGATCCTGATTCTGTGGATAGCATGAAGCATGCAGACTTGTTCCCTGAGAATTTCATATACACATTACCAACACCTTCAACTTACATTGGCGCAAAACAAATTTTCTATTCCGACGGAGCCAGATATTCGAATTTAAGGTTCATTGCAGATATCGAAGAGCCTGACTATACTTCTGAAGAGTACAGGAAAACTGTTAGAGAAAACATTGATGAATTAAATAGTGGTTCATTCTATTACCTACACAAAAAGGAATGGGATGGAATACTTCCTAAAAGTTTACGTGAAGCTACTTTGTGTTTCTTTATTGCTAATGTTATTCGAGACATGCGCGGTCAAATATCTGCACCTAGAAGCATGCTTATAAACATGAGCCGTTTTGTTAAAGTACAGAAAGTAATAAAGGAGCATATTGAGGACATTTATAACAGTGTCTTGAATTCATTGAAATACGATTTTAGCGACAAATACTCGGACAATGTTGACAAACCATTGTTTAAGGAATTGCTATCTATATGGAAGAAACATTTCTCTCATGTTGACGACATCCTGTACAAGCGCGTATTAAATAAAAAAGCTCTATTGGATGCTATCAGCAACATGCAGATAATGGTAGTCAATGGTTCGAAATCGAGTGACAAGCTTGATTATCGTGCCAATCCTAGTCTTAGAGTTATGCAGTTGGCGGTCTTGCGTTATCCCGAGGTCTGACCCTTGAAGGGTTGATCATAAGTTATTTCTACAGAAATACTGCCACATTTGATGTACTCATGCAGATGGGACGATGGTTTGGATATAGACACAAGTACGAGGACTTATTCCAAATATGGACATCTCAAGCCAGTGCAAACTGGTACGCAGAGATTGCAGAAGCTTCAGAAATGTTGAAAGAGGATGTGAAACGCATGTATGAGCAACGCTTGACTCCAAAAGATTTTGGTCTGAAAGTACGTGACAACTGTGAGGCACTTCAAATTACAGCAAACAACAAAATGCGTTCTGCCAGTCAGTACCAAATGCGAATAGCATATTATGGAAACATTTATGACACTCCGTATTTAAGCCTTAATGCAGAAAATAACAAGGAAAATCTAAGAGTAACAGAAGAACTTGCAAACTATCTGTTCAAGAGCAAATACACTTATGGCTTTGCGGACGTAGACCGACATGCTAAAGACGACCCTTATTCAAAAACAATAAAGGATTCAAGGTTTTTTGCAGATGTACCAAAATCTGTTGTTCGAGAGTTCTTAACAAAGATAAAGTGTTCACTGCTCAACATGAACTTCAATATTGAGAATATAATTTCCTTCTTAGACGACCCACAAAATGAAGGGTTAGACTCTTGGAATGTAGTTTTTGAGGGCGGTGATGGAAATAATCCTTGCCAAATTCCTGCACTCTCCAATATTAGATGTACCAAGCGTGCCATATATGACCATGGCAATGCTGTTCAGATAAGCTCACGTCGTCGAATTCTAGGTACGCGTGAGGGTAAGTTTTGTCTTACAAAGTCTGATATTGAACTTGCGGAGATTAAATGTAAGAATGTCTGGACATTAGAAGGAATGTCTGATGAAGAAATATCAAAAAAGGCAATACCTGTCAAGGCATATTTTCAATATTTAAAGGAACGTAAACCGCTATTGGTTATTATGCTGATTGAGCCTGACGTAAAGCAGGAAGACCCGACCAAACCTAATTGTAAGAGTTACAACAAATTCTTGAAGGAGGTTGGTAATGACCAACTTATAGCGTTCTCTATCGGATTCCCAGGAGTTAAAGGCGAAGAAGCTGCTGTAACTTATAAAGTAAATAAAACTTGGTTACGGGTAAATGGTTTGGAAATAGACGACGACAATGTAAACGAAGAAGAATATGACTGATAACATTCTAAAACGATTTATAGAAGGGTTCAAGGAAGGACATTTTGTTCGAGTTGGCTCGAAAAGGCATGACCTTTTCATCGGAAAAGATGATGAAGGTCGATATTGCTATGAATACAGGGGTGTGTTCTCTCCTGTGAAGATTGTTGGATCAAAGCCGTTGGTTGTCAATCAGTACAAGACCCTAGATGGAATGTTGATTCTCCGCTTTTCTTTGGATTTAAATGACTTGATAGGTTGTTTCAGTGCATTCTGCGAGGATTTGACAACTTCTGTTGATGAAATGTCAGATGAAAATATAGTTTACAAGACATTGACGGCTCGTTATCAGGCATGGAGGAAATTATTCAAGCCTGATAGAATATCAATGTCTGAACCAGAAATTCAAGGATTGATAGGTGAACTATTGTTTATGCGTGACAACGCCATTCCACATTGGGGTATAGATAATGCAATAGAGAGCTGGACTGGTCCAGAAAAAACGCACAAGGATTTCTCTTATGGAAACGAATGGTTTGAGATAAAGACGATATCTGCAGGAAAAGAAACTGTTCGCATATCCTCAATTGAACAACTTGACAGCGACGTAGACGGGACATTGGTAATCTATTCTCTTGAAAAAATGAGTCCTTCCTTCAATGGTATCAAACTAAACAGTTTGGTAAACGAGTTGTATTCTACATTCTCGTTGGCTCAAAGGGATGTTTTGATTAACAAACTCAGCCTGTTTGGATATGACTTTAATACAACCTACGATAATTTCGTCTTTGCTGTTACTGACAAATCCACATATCATGTAACTAAAGACTTTCCACGATTGGAGCGGTGCAATGTCCCGTTTCCTATATCAAAGGCACTTTATGACATTATTATATCAGAACTTACACCCTTTAAAATAAACTGATTGACGATGGAGATAGAAGAATACCGTTCAGAATTCATTGATGAACTCAGATTTAATGCTGAGCATGACGGGACTGAGCCCGAGACACAATTTATCAATAAAATGCTTGAAAATCTTGAAGAGATTGGCGAGTTAAATGACCCATATCCCATGTCTGTAGATATGAGGGGTAAACGTGGCCGTAAAATGGCTTTTGATGCATATGCATATGACGAAGCAGACGGCTCACTTATCTTGATTGCAAGTTCGTTCTCTAATATGAGAGGCTCAATTCCTACATTGACAAACTCTCAGATTGATGAAATGTATAAGTACATGACAAACTTCATTGATGAAGCTGTCAATGGAAAAATGTCTGACTATTGCGATGATTCAGACCATGCGATTAACCTAGCAAAAGAATTTGCAAAGAAAATAGGAAAAGGAACATTAAACACTGAAATCAGCAGATTCAAGTTCTATATCCTTTCGGATTCAATTCTCAGCAAACAGGTGAAAAGCATTAAGAAAGAAGACTTTTTGGATCGACCTGTGGAGATTTGTATTTGGACTTTGGAGAGAATCTTCCAAACGTTTGCATCGAACTCCAGTGAAATAATAGAAATTGACACGAAAGATTTCGGGTGCGATGGAATACAATGTCTCAAAGCAGAACTTGGCGGAAAAACAAATTATGATGCATATCTTGGCATTGTTCCTGGACGTTTTCTCGCAGAAATCTACTTAAAATATGGAAGTAAGCTACTACAAGGCAATGTCCGTGCGTTCTTAAGTGTCCGTGGAAAAGTAAATAAAGGTATACGAGATACTATTATGAATAAGCCGAGCAACTTTTTTACCTATAATAATGGTATTGCTATTGTTGCAAGGTCTGTATCATTTTCACGTAACGGAAGAATTGTACATTTCTCTGACCCACAAATAATAAATGGCGGTCAGACTACGGCATCTCTTGCGAATGCAATTATTAGAAAAGAAGACAAAAATGGAATGGATACATTGTTTGTTCCAATGAAACTCACGGTATTGAATGTTGTAGACGAAATGTCTGAAGAACAGATTGAGAGATACAATTTGATAACCAAGACAATTTCTCAATGTGCCAATAGTCAGAATGCTGTCTCTGAAGCTGATTTTTTCTCGAATCATCCATTCCATGTCATTATGGAGCAATTGTCTGGTAAAGTAATGGCTCCTCCTGTTAATGGAAACCCGTACCAGACAACTTGGTTCTACGAACGTTCACGAGGAAAATGGGAACAGGAACAGATGAAAATGACACAAGCTCAGCGCAAAAAATTCTGCGAGATGCATCCGAAATCCCAAGTTATCAAAAAGGAGAAATTGGCTAAATGTCTGAATACTGTATATATGAATCCTCATCAGGTGTGCCAAAGTTCTGCTATCAATTTCAGTAAATTCGCTGATAGGATAGACAAACTGTATACAGAATCACGAGACAGTATAAACGAAGAGTTCTTCAAGAAGAGTGTATGTTCTGTTATTATATTTGACCAATTGGATAAGATTATTGGTAAGGCTGACTGGTATCCGAAAGGTGGTAACAAAGCCCAGATTGTGCCATACACAATTTCTAAAATGTTCACCCTAATTCCAAAGGGATTGGATATTGACTGGAGAACGATTTGGCAAAAACAACGTCTTACAGCAGAAATGGCAGAAGAACTTAATAAACTCGCTTACTTCACACATAGATTCCTTGAAAGAGAAGCGAATGGAGGTTTGGTCAGAACTATGTCTCGTGTAGAAAGAACTTGGAAAGCTTTCCAAGACGAGAAATACGAGTTATCTGAGGCTTTCATAAAATCTTTGGTCTCTGCTGAAGAACGTAAAACAGACGAGAACCAGGCAAAGAGAGCTCACAAATTCAACTCGCAGATAGACGTTGCCGTTGAAATCTTTAATGCTGGTGCAGACTATTGGATGACTGTTTACACTCAATTGAGTAAGGAAGACGTACTCAGTTGGGGCGAACTGGATTTTATCCAAAACATATCTAAATATATAAGTAAGGGCAAATTGCCCACAAGCGCCCAATGCAAGAGATTAGTTAAAATTATAACCAAGGCCGAAGATTTTGGTTACATAATGCCTAAACAATAATAATATGGCGGCAAGAAGATATTACTATAACGACACCATTTCAAACTTCTTAGAGAGGGACAACATGGAGATAGTAGGAAAGTTGACTCTAGCCTACACTCATGATATCAATGAGGAGACTTCGAAATCATGGGTTAGCGAGATTAACACCATGAAGGAGGTGTTGCGTCCGTATGTAGGAAGAGGAAGTGTTTACTTTGAGTATAACATTCCTCGTATGGGACGGCGAGCTGATGTTATAATCTTGATAGACGGTGTGGTGTTTGTACTGGAGTTTAAAACGGCAAACCAAAAGTTCTCGCGTGAGGCTATGGTGCAGGTATGGGATTATGCTATCGACCTGAAGAACTTTCAGGAAGGTAGCCGCAATCGTGTGCTGTTGCCAATATTAGTTGTGCCCAATGAAAAAAACTGTAATTGTTCGTTAGATTTGAAACATTTTGAAGACAATGTCTACGAGCCGATACACGTAAACGCCCAAAAACTCAGCGAGGCTTTCAGCCGTTTCCTGTCAGTTGTAGAGCATAAGCCATCTATGCCTGCAGAGGATGATACTTGGGCGAAAAGCGGGTATGAGCCAACACCAACAATCATAGAGGCTGCTGTAGCATTATTTGAAGAAAACACAGTAGAAGACATCACCAAACACGACGGTGACATAGACCTGACCGCAAAAAGCCTTGAACGTATCATCAATGACTGTCGCGAGAAAAAACGGAAGGCAATCTGTTTTATTACAGGTGTGCCTGGTGCAGGAAAAACCCTCATAGGTTTGCAGACTGCAATCAGCCAGTTTGAGCAGGGGGAGAAGGCTGTCTATTTATCTGGAAATTTCCCTTTGGTAGAGGTTTTACAGGAAGCACTTACACGTGACTATGTACGCAGAAGCAAAGAAGACTACAAAACGGGCAAGACTAATGAGAAACCTTGTACCAAGGCCGAAGCCAAGAGTAAGGTGAAAGCGTTCATCCAGATGATTCACCATTACCGTGACTTGTATCTGGAAGGTACAGAAGTGCGAGATGGGAAGATTGTACCAATTGAAGGATATTTCACGTCGCATACAGATAAAGCCTATATTCCGGCAGAGCATGTCGCAATCTTTGATGAAGCGCAGCGTGCATGGACGAAAGATGAACTGAAGCGATTCATGAAAGAGAAAAAAAGTATCGAGAGATTCCCATACAGTGAACCGGAATACCTTATGTCATGCATGGACAGACAAACAGACTGGGGTTTGGTCGTTTGTCTTATTGGTGGTGGTCAGGAAATAAATAAGGGCGAAGCAGGCATCTCTGAATGGATAGAATCGCTTAACCGCAACTTCCCTAGCTGGCATGTCTATATGAGCGACAAACTGCAAGAGAAGGAATATGCAGACGGAAAAGCGTTGAGCTCCATTACTCTTGCTCCGTCACAGATACATACCGAACCTTCACTGCACCTGTCTGTCAGTATGCGTTCTTTCCGTGCAGAAAAAGTAAGCCTTTTCGTACACCAGCTACTTGAACTAAACAAAGAAGAGGCAAAAGCGACATTTGCTGAACTCGTATCTTATCCAATTGTTCTTACGCGTTCTCTGGACGATGCAAAGAAATGGTTGAAAAGCCACGCACGTGGAAGTGAACGCTATGGATTGCTGGCTAGTAGTAAAGCCGAACGCTTGAAGGCAATAAGTATAAATGTCCGCTATCAACCAGACTTCGTTCATTGGTTTCTGGAGGACGACTCGGACATTCGTTCTTCCAATGCACTTGAAGATACGCTAACAGAGTTTAAGGTACAAGGTCTTGAAATTGACTGGGCTTGTGTGGCGTGGGATGCAGACTTACGTCTGAATAAAGATCACACGAAATGGGAACATTTCCAGTTGCGTAGTGGTACTAAATGGCAAAACATCAATAAGCCAATCAACCGGATATATCAGATAAATGCCTATCGTGTGTTGCTTACTCGTGCTCGCCAAGGTATGGTTATCGTTGTCCCAAACGGAGACCACGGAGTACCGCCAGACGAGACACGTAACCCAGAATGGTATGATGGCATTTACAACTATCTAAAAGAAATTGGTATACCAGAAATATAATCGTTATGATGGAACTTCGACATTATATAGTTGCATTCTCTTCTTTGCATACGGCAAAGGTGAAGGGACACAAAGCTCCTCATAAGGCAGTGTTGCTATTAGCAATAATTGATCTTATAGAGGAGAAGCTTATTATGACTCCATACATAGACCTGTCTGACGAGTTGGTTGAGAGGTTCAATGACATCTGGCACAAGTACCTTGGCACGTCGGCCATATTCACACCCAACATCTGCAAACCGTATTTTCATATGCAACATGAATCTTTTTGGAGATTGGTCGAAAACAATGAGGTCGTTCGCGGCATGACAGCTGAACCTAATCTCTGGGGACAGGCAAAGAAGGAACAGAAAGATTTGCCGAAAGGCAATTATTCCGTTCAAGCCATGTGCCGCGCCTTCGCTTACGCAGAAATTGACGAAATGCTCTTCCAACTCTTACAAAATGCTGATGCGAGGGCAATGCTTCGTGTGATACTCATCAATACGTATTTAGTCAACCAGTCCACCAAGACCATGCCAAATCTAAACTCACTGATTGCGGCATTACCTTTGCTAGCTTTAGTGGCGTAACCTAGGATTGAAGCAAACGATAAGATACATGGTATATAAAACATCGAATAATATGACATTAGAAAAAATCTATAACAAATGGCTATCCATTCAGCCACTGTCTGAAGCTGATCAGAACAAACCCAGTATGAGGTTTACTGTTGAGTACAACTACAACAGTAATCATCTTGAAGGCAATACCTTGACCAATGGTCAGACAGAGCTTTTGCTTCTTTTGGGCAAGGTAAGTGGTGACGGACATTTGAAAGACTTCAACGACATGAAAGCCAGTGAGGTGTCTGTAAAAATTTTGTTTTCTGCCAGCGCCCGAAAGGCGCTATAATAAAAAAGTCCTGCAAATCTTTCGATTTGCAGGACTTTACTGCGGAGAGACAGGCACTAATAACTTGTATATCATAGAATATCATACAATGCCAAAATCCTTGTCGCTTAAATGAATTTTCTTGTTCGCCCAAAATGGTGATATTCTACAATACCACACAATCCCATGAAAATGCCCAAAAATCGTGTACAAAATCGTGTACGCGGCAAAGCCGGGCAATTCGTGTACATTACAGACCGTCAAACCTTGACATTGCCTTTGCTTTCAATTCATCTACTATCTTGACGTAAGGTTTCATTGCCGAAAAGTCATTGTGACCCGTCCATTTCATAATCACTTCACTTGGAATGCCAAGTTGCAAGGCGGTGACAACAAACGTGCGCCGTCCGCAATGTGTGGTCAGTAAAGCCCATTTGGGGAACACTTCTTCATGTCGGACACCGCCTTGAAAATAGACAATGCGTGTCGGTTCATCAATGCCGCACACTTGCCCAAGAATCTTCAAGCGGGCATTCATCTTCACATTCGATATGATGGGCAACGCCAAATCCTTTGGAAATTTCATGTCCTTGTATTTGTCAAGAATGGCTTGCGAATGCTTGTTCAGTTCAATGCGCAATCCGTCCACCGTCTTTTTGGTCACAACGACAATGAAGCCGTCTTTGATGTCCGACCGCTTCAATTTCGCAACATCCGAATACCGCAATCCCGTGAAGCAGCAAAACAAGAACACATCCCGGACACGTTCAAGCGCGGCTTGCATGGGCAAGAACTGGTGGTTTTCCAAGATTTTGATTTCGTCTTGGGTCAAGTATATTATTTCCTTTGAATTGCCGTCCGTGCCTTTCAACTTCGGTTTGAACGTGTCTTGCATATCACCATTGTAATACCCTTTTTTGTGCGCCCAACGCAAAAACCAACGGACAAAGGCAAGGTTCTTGGCAATGGTCGTGTTCCGCAATCCTTTCTTTTCTAAATAAGAAAGGTATGCTTGCATCTTCGATTCATTTATGCCCGGAAATGATAAGTTCGGGTCGAAATCGTGAAGATGGCTTTTGATTGCCGCGAATTTCTCAAATGTCGATTTAGTCCATTGGTTTTGCATCCCCATTGTTTCGGTGAACAAGTCGAACACTTGAAACAAATCCAAGTTCGGGTCTGCAAGGCTTTCATTTGTCTTGGTCTTGCGTCCGACCATATCATTGAACAAATCCTTGATTTCGCCCAATGTCGGAACACGCTTTTCAAGCAATTCATATCTTGCGAACACTTCATTCATTATCGCTTTCCATTCGTCAATGGTGCGGTTGATGTCAGCCGCCCCGATTGCCGATTTCAAGGCACATTGGTTGTCCGCATCCCAATCTTTCAAGTCTATGTTATGCCCGGTTGGGAAATCAAGCGGTCTTTGCCCCCGCAATGTCACACGCATTCGGATGGATAGATTTTGCGTGTCACCCGCCTTGCGCTTGTGAAGCAAGAACTTTATACCTTTCTGAATGTGCATTATTTGTCCGATTTAAGCATTTTACCCCGACCAAGCAACAACCATTCAGGCGAAACGCCAAAGTCCGTGCAAATCGCCGAAAGTGCGTCCAAATCAATCATTTTATAAGTCGTTTCATCCAAAGGCTTGTCAAGGGTGTTCTTTATGCGTGAATACTTGGTTCGGTTCAAGTTGTGGTCAGCGCAAAAGCCTTTCAACCCGGTTATCTTGCCTAATGAGATAGCCAAGTCCAATGCTTCAAAGAAACGGCGTTGAATTGCCATTGCTTGTGGGTTGATGCTCTTTTTCATTGTTGCTTGATTTGTGTAAATGAAAGACTATCAATCACCAATGTTCCCATGTCAATGAAAGGTTTGTCGCCAAAGGCAGAAACACCCACACTTGGATAATCGACAAGGCATTTGCCGCTTGGCAACTTGAAACCCGTTTCCGCTGAATTGTTCGCAAAATCCCGGAACGTGCCTTTGATATGATACAAAGCACCATCAACGAGTGTCGCGACCGTTTCTTTGTCCAATATCGCAAAGACTTGAAAGGTCGTTTCGTATTTGTCGGACAATTCGCATTTTGATGTCACGTCACCAAACCCGAATTTCACAACGTATTTTTCAATGTCGGTTTCAAGTGTTTGTGGGTACTTCAAGCACATTTCATATTGAAACGGCAAATCTTCAATGTAGGGCAATGAATGCCCCCGGAAGCATTGAAACTTTGATTTCAATGTGTCCGCAAGAATAGACCTTGTTACATCATTGTTGTTTGCATTCGGTTGGGCTTGCAAGCAAGAATCCAACATTTCACGCAAGGCATACTTTTCTTGTTGTTCGTGTTGTGGAACTTGCTTGCTTGCGTTATTCATACATCCGGCAAGCAGCAAGCAACACACGATGAATGTTATACTTTTGATTGTTCCCATTGCTTCATCTTTTTATCATATTCAATAATCATTGTGTCGAACTGGTCTTTGTTCACGGTCGTATATTCTTCACCTTTCAGGCTTGCCAATTCGAGTTCATCAAAAATTTCTTGCGGCATGACCGAATAATAAGACGGGTTGCCGTAATAGTCATTGACCTTGATTTTTATTGTTCCCATATCATTGCCCTTTCGTTAAGTTCCCTATTATTTCCAACAACTTGTCAATGTGTTCTTGCGCCTTTGCCAAAGATTGTTCTTTGCTTGCAAGGATTTCCAACAGTTTGTCGGTGTCGGTCTTGTGAACCGTTACGTTGTTGCCATTGATGTTGTCGCCGTGAACATTTTGTTGTTCACCCCCGGCGTAATTTTGCGGCTTCAACACAAGGTCACGCAAAATTGCGTGTTTTGACCTTGGTATTTTCGTGCCCGATTCCCAATTTTGAATGGTTCGAGGGTGTACGCCGACCATTTCCGCAAGGGTTTCTTGCGATACACCTAATTTTTCACGAATTTCTTTTATATTCAAATCATTCATAATCAACGACTTACAAAATAAACTAAATTTTAACACGCAATTTTGTGTGAAAAAGTTTGGTTTTACACGCAATATGCCGTATCTTTGCAAACGTAAAGTTCCACAATGCAAAGGTAAAGCATTAAGGAGCGTTTGCAAATAGCAAAATTACGTCATTTTTTGCGGAATGCCAAAAGCAAACCCGAAAAGTTGCGGATTTGAACACATTTAATTTCAAACATATATGAGTAAAGAACAATTTTCATTCAACAAAGGATGGTCGCAAGTCAAGAACGGCGACATTTCCGAATGCCGGGCAAAGCTGATGGCGGCTTTGGGTATCAATACCCGAATGGCATTCTTAAACAGATTGAAAGGTGAGGTCGAACCCAAGGTTTCGGAAGCAAAGGCGATTGAAGCCGTCTTTGCCGATTACGGGATTAAGGACGTTTGGGGAATGTGATATGGAAGCAAAAAGCCTGACCAAGCGTGAAGCCGAAATTGCGGAATTGTTCGCATGGGGCGCAAGCAAGAAAGACATTGCGGAACGCCTTTTCATTTCGGAACGGACGGTGGAGAATCACGCCCGGAACATATATGAGAAAACCGGGTGTTCCAAAGTCAATGAATTATCCGCATGGTGGTTTTGCACGAAATTCCACATTTCCTTTGACTTGTCGCCCCTGAAACGCAAGTTCATTGCAACAACACTTGTCGCCTTGCTGATACCGCAAATCTTCAATTTCGACAATGTGGCAATCAGAGTACGCACAAGGAACACTTGCCGGACGGTTCGGGTGGCAAGGTCAAGACGGAAGTTTGAAGATGACTTTGCAACGGTCGAATTTTAACTAACAACTAAAAATTTCGCAACAATGAAAGAAGAAACAAAGAAACAAGTCAGAATCGCCATTGTCGGTTTGTTCGGTGTGCTTGCGTTGATATGCGCAACATCCGAACCAATAAACCAAGAAACATGGTTTAAGGACTTCTTTATCAGCAAGACGATTGCCGCCCTTTTCGGGTATGTCGCATACAGGCTTGCGAAGTATTGGGAATCAAAGGGGCTTTTGCCTGAAATGGATGATGAAGTATGATAAAAATTGACCCAAATACAAGGATTATCGACTTGACGGTTGGCGAATTGATGGAGTTGATAGAATCCGCGCAAGCGGACAAGGCAGCACCGCAAGCACCGACCGCGCCCGAAAAACGGTATGTCTATGGTATCGCCGGGATTGCCCAAGTGTTCAATTGCAGTATGACAACGGCAAACAGAATCAAGGCAAGCGGACGGATTGACCGGGCAATCAAGCAAAACGGGCGAATTATCATTGTCGATGCCGACCTTGCTTTGGAACTATACAATAACAATAAATAATACGCAACAATGAAACAGGTAACATTAAAATCTTTGACCCTTTGCAACTTCAAGGGTGAAAAGGAACGGACAACGAATTTCAACCCGGATGTCACCACAATATCAGGTGGCAACGGTTTGGGTAAGTCAAGGCATTTCGATGCTTTCATTTGGCTTCTTTTCGGCAAGGATTCCAAAGACCGAAAGGATTACGAAATCAAGACACGCATTGACGGCAAGGAATTGCACAACGTTGAATGCAGCGTTTCGGGTGTCATTGTCGTTGATGGTGAGGAAATCAGCTTGAAACGTGCCTATATTGAAGATTGGGTAAAACCCCGTGGGCAAGTCGAAAGGGTGTTCAAGGGCAACCACACCGAATGTTGGTGGAATGAAACCCCGGTCAATGTCGGCGAATACGCCAAAAGGATTGAAGCAATCATTGATTCATCCGTGTTCAAGATGATAACCAACCCGGCATTCTTTGTCAATATGCCGTGGAAGCTGCAACGGGAACAACTTTTTCAGCTTGCCGGAACAATCACAGATGCCGAAATTGCTTCAATGAAGCCCGAATTTGCCCTTTTGCTTGACAAGATAAGCGGTAAGTCACTTTCGGACTTCAAAGCCGAAATTTCGGCACGGAAGAAGCGTTTGAAAGATGATTTGGCACAAGTCCAACCAAGGATTGACCAAACTTATAAGATGATGCCCGAAAATGAAGATTTCAACGCCCTTGAAGTGCAAATCCAAGTCATTGACGATGAAATCAAGGACATTGACAAGGCAATCAGTGATGCAACCGCCGCAATCCGCAAGGAATATGAAGCGGAACAGGAAAAGCAAAAGGCGGTGAATACCTTGAAATCAGAGTGCCAACAAATCATTTTCAAGGCAAAGCAGGAAGCACAGGAAGCCGCATTTGAAGCCAATGCCCGCCGCCGTGAATTGGAAAGCAATATCAAGGCAAAGGAAAGGGAATTGGCGACCACCAAGCGTGAATTATCTTCTTCACAAAAGGAGCAAGAACGGCTTGAAAAAGAGATTGAAAAATTGAGGTCGGAGCAAGACACCTTGCGCAAGCGTTGGTTTGAGGAAAACGGCAAAGTCTATGAGGGTGAAACCACTTGCCCCCATTGCAAGCAGGAATTGCCCGCCGCAATGATTGAACAGGCAAGGGATGTTTTCACAAAAGCACAAGCCGACAAATGCAATGAGATAACCGCCAAGGGAAAGGGAATTGGCGAAAGAATCAAGGAACTTGAAAAGGAAATCGAGGATGTGAAAAAGGACATTGAAACATCCAACGCAAGTGTTGTTTCCATCCAAGCAGCCATTGACGCATTGAAAGCCGAATTTGTGTCTTTGCCGCTTGTTGATGCCGCCGCCGTTGTTCCTGAATCAATCCCGGAATGGGTCGAAAAGCAAGCGGAAATCAAGGAAATTGAAGCCACCATCAAAACGGAACAAGCAAGTTCCGCCGACACGAGCAAGGCGCAAGAAAGAAAGTCAGAGTTGAACAAGACCCGTGATGAACTGAAAAAGCGTCTTGCCAATCGTGACACAATCAGGCGTTACGAAGATGAAATCAAAGACCTTGAAAAGAAAGGCAAAGACCTTGCCCAACAAATCGCCGATGCTGAAAAAGAAGAATACACGGTTGAGCAATTCACCAAGACCAAGATTGACGAATGTGAAAGTCGCATTAACGGGATGTTCAAGCACGTGTCTTTCCGCTTATTCGATTACACCCTTGAAAACAATGCCGTTGAAACGTGCATTCCATTGATTGATGGTGTTCCTTATCCAAGTGCGAACACCGCCGGGCAAATGAATGCCGGGCTTGACATAATCAACACGTTGTGCAAGTTCTATGGCGTTTGCGCCCCGATATTCATTGATAACCGGGAATCGGTCAATGATATTATCGAAACAGAAAGTCAGATTATCAACCTTGTTGTCAATAAGGACAACTTTTTAACAATCAAATAAATAACGCAACAATGGAAAAGAAAATTGAGAAAGGCGAATTTATTTCACAGGTGGAAACATTCGCACGTATGATGTCAGAAATGACAAGTGAAAAGGATGGTGTAAAGCGCGGTCTTATAATCCTTGCGTCCGAATCCGTGGAAAGTGAGGATGGCACAAAACAGATTGTGGCGGTCATGGGGCATGGCGGAAAGGTCGTTGAATCAATCGCCGCATTAGCGTTGCAGGAAAAAGGCAAGGAACTTATTACGGCAGGAGTAAAAGAAGCCGCCTTGAAAGAACTTATTGAAAAATTCGGGGGGGTATCTAACACTATTCATCAACAAGTAAATTGAACAGATATGAACGAAATTCAGAAAACAGAAAAGCAGGGGCAAGCATTGACGGTTGCCGCCCCCGTGCAAGTCGGGTTCAACTTCTTTGACCCGGTGCAATTTGAAACAATGCAACGTGTGTGCAGGATGTTTGCCAATTCGGAACTTGTGCCGGATATGTACAAGGTGACGGACAAAAACCCAATCGAAAAGGCGATGGCAAATTGCATGATTGCCATTGAGATTGCCCAACGTATCGGCGCAAGCCCCTTGATGGTCATGCAAAACATGGTGCCGATATACGGCAAGCCGTCTTGGTCTTCAAAATTCCTTGTCGCCACCGTGAACACTTGCGGACGCTTCAAGCCCTTGAAATACCGCTTCACCGAAAAAGGGATGCTTGGCATGGTTGATTATGTCGAATACACGAAAGTATGGGTGAACGGTCAGAACGGACGGGGCTATTACAAGAATGAAGCCGCGACCAAGCAGTTTGACGGGCGCAAGATGATGGACATTGAGTGTGTCGCCTATACGAGCGCAAAGGGTTCGGAAGAAGTCTTGGAAAGTTCGCCCGTGTCAATTCGCCTTGCAATCCAAGAGGGTTGGTTTACAAAGAACGGTTCAAAATGGCAGACCATGACCAAACAGATGCTAATGTATCGTGCGGCTTCATTCTGGACAAGTGCTTATGCCCCCGAATTGTCAATGGGTATGCGTACCGTTGAGGAATACCAAGATATTGTCGATGTCGATTATCAGGAAGTCGGGGCGGAAGTTGAAGCCGAAAAGCACGACAACGCCAACAAGGTGCAAATCGGGGTTGATTTGGCGCAAGGAAGCGACAAGACCACGGCGACAATAATTGACCCGGAAACGGGCGAAATCAAGGCGGTGGATGATGCAAAACCCGCGCCCGCGAATGATGAAGCGGCACAATCGCCGACACCACAACCCCAACCCGGTTTCTAACAATCAAAATCCGAAAGGCTATGGAATTGAAAATTTTGGGTTCAAGTTCAAAGGGCAATTGTTACTTGCTTGACAATGGCGATGATTGCTTGATGATAGAATGCGGCATTCCGTTCAAGGACGTGCAAAAGGCGGTCAATTTCGGCATTTCCCGCATTGCTGGTGTAATCATATCGCACGAGCATGGCGACCACGCCAAACACGCCGGAAAGTGCCTTGAAGCGCAAATTCCGTGCTATATGTCACAAGGTACGAAAGACGCATTGCATTTGCCGCAAACCCGGCTTGTCCGGGTGATGGATGAATTGAAAATGTACAAAATCGGCAATTTCAAGGTTCAGCCATTCGCAACCCAACATGATGCCAAAGAGCCTTTCGGATTCTTGATTTACCACAATGAATGCGGCTTGGTCTTGTTCGCGACTGATACATATTACTTGCATTACACCTTTCAGGGATTGAACAACATCTTGATTGAATGCAATTACCGTCAAGACATATTGGATGCCAATGTTGAAGCGGGCAAATTGCCGATGGCATTACGGGCAAGGACTATGAAAAGCCATTGCAGCTTTGACACTTGCCGGGAAACATTGCTTGCAAACGACTTGTCAGGCGTGAACAACATTGTCTTGATACACCTTTCGGATGGCAATGCGAATGCAAAGGAGTTCAAGCAAGGAATTGAAGAAGCAACGGGCAAGACCATCCACATTGCGGAAAGTGGAATGACAATTTCAAATTTCAATAAATCACCATTTTAATTTTCAGAGTATGAAGAAGTTTCTTTTAAGACAAAAAGGCATTGAAAAAGCCATTGGAAAGTTTGATTCAAAGGTTGAAGCCGTTGATGTGATGGACGGTTACATTGAGGACAACAACGAAGATTTGGATTCGGACGATGAGGGGTATTTGACCCCGTTTGATTTCACCCTTGATGAAATCGAGGATAAGGAAATCAACGAGCTTGTGACCAACTATGAGGAAGCCCGGAAGTATCTTGGCGGCAAGCCGAATGCGGATTTTAACGTAACAAAGAAGCTGCAATCGAACAATTGCTTGGATTTGTCCGGCGTTGCCCACTTGGTTGATGAAATGAACCCGCGACACCTCAAAGCACTTGCCGCATTGAACAAGTTGTTCACCATTGCGGAAGCATGGAACAAGGCGGATGATTTCGTGCCGGATTTCAGCAACACCAACCAATACAAGTATTACCCTTGGTTTGTATATGACCGGGATGCTGCGGGGTTCGTGTGTGCGAGTGCGAATTACGCGGCGACGAATGCGGGTGCGATTTTCGGTTCTCGGCTTTGCTTCAAGACCGCAAATCGC
>ULKL01029707.1_pt1 | contig 20425 bp, 20 predicted proteins | sample 1951161 | NCBI WGS metagenome assembly ULKL01 (sample SAMEA4835501, study PRJEB28245) | human gut metagenome | biome: gut microbiome; material: fecal sample | place: Denmark | collected 2008
AGAACCAGCACTCTGTCTGCTAACGGTTTAATTGTCATGATCGTAATATTTTTAATCGTTTTTGTTTTTGACTTTTTGCGAGCCCCCTTGGCACTTGCCTTGCGGGCCTCACCCTTCTCTTTGCGAAAAGCGTGCCAATGCGCCAAAACGGTCTCGCCAAACTGACAGGGTGACAAAGTGGCAGACTCGTAGTGGCAGCCTTCCTCCACGTATCAGCTACGTATCAACCATGTATCAACCTTGTATCATCTTCCCATCGAACATATATCGTTTACGTATCGTTTCCGTATTGTTTCCGCTTCTGTAAGCGAGAACGATAGGAGAACGATAGGAGGACGATACGAGAACAATACGGGATTGATACGGGATCAATACGAGAACGATACGGGATCGATACGAGAACGATAGGATGCGGCTCCTAGCTGATGTTTTAGGCAAGAAGTTTAACTTTTCCATTGTTATGTGTTTGGATTATATTTTACATTACGGTTGCTTGTTGTGCTCCGCCTTTCATGCAGCGATGGTTGATGCATCACTCGCCAAGGCGCAGCAGCTATACAAAGATAACCCCGCGTCCTGCCGAATGCAAGTCGATTAGCATGAATTAACGACCCATTAACTTTTTCTCCGTATTCATTTAACAAAGCCTGTGTTAGCGAAAAAGCGTCCATTATAGCCTTTTCTCACGATCATCCCGCAGTTTGGGCTACAAGAAAGCTCTTACTTCCATCCGTAGCCAATAGTCACGATGCGTGTCTTAAGATAAGTTTTGGTGGTAAGTAAACTCGACAAAACATTCTGTGAATATTTTTACTGTTTCGATCTAAATACACAGAGTCAACTCTTAAGTTATCGAAACTCATCACCTTTGTCTATCAAGAAATTCTTTGGTCAGTTTTACCAGTATTTTGTTTGCAAGACACAGATGTCCCTGCAAGTTCTTCTTGACAGCATTGTTGTCTATCTTTCCTCTCTTATAGTTCTTGATGAGCAGATTGATATTATCGATTTTGCTTCTTAGCAACCATTTAAACAGTGTAGCTTGTTCACGAGACAGGTCAGAGTACCCCTCGTCAATACCCTCACGATGCTTCCGATAGGTGATAAGCGTGTGCATATAATCATCATGTATGAGCTTGACTATTGATCCGTCATTACACAGATCCGCCAGTTGCTTGTATGCTTCTATTAGGCGATAGTCAATAGGCATGACGGTACGCCATGCTGCCATATTCATGTCTGCTTGGGTGCCACAACAGTAAGTCCCCATGACTCCGTCAGTCACCCGAAACAGTTTTTCGTAACGGTCAGGTTCTTGCCATTCTCCACCTTTATCTTCATAGAAGTGCTTCATCTGCTGTCGTGCCACCTCATGCCAGGCAAAGGATGCACTGGCTTCATCCATGCCCGAATTGACCATGCTCGCGTATGAGTCAAACAGGGCTACGACGATAGAAATGGTGTCTTTGTAGTCTTCTGTAATCCACTGGTTAAAATTTTCATTGTTCAAGCCCAGGGCTTCCAAACTATTGTAGTCGGTTTTGCTGTACGCTGTATCAGCAATTGCCAGTAACGAGTCGATTGTTTGTTCTGAACAGGTGACGTATGGCATCACCTTTTTCTTGTCAACGTCCAGGTGTTTCAGGACGAACTGAGTGCAGTCCTTGGCAACCATTACCGTGTCAGTCGTCTGATTGTCCTCTCCGCTTTTGTGGCCTTTGCAGGCAAATGTGGAAAGAATGGCCAGAAGAAAGAGTGCCAATTTGAATGTCGAAGTAGTTTTCATGTTGTTCGTTTTTTTGTTATTCTATATCTACTCTCGCCACCTCATCCACATTCTTAATCCTGCGGATATGGTCAATGGCTTGCTGTAGTTCGTTAGAAGAGTGTACCTCAAAATCCACCATGGCTTCCACGATGCGGTCTTTTGTCTCTATTTGGAGTCTTGAGATGGAGAGGTTTTGTTGCTCTGTAATGCAAGCCACCACATCGCTGAGCAGATGATGGCAGTCGATGCCATAGATGCAGATACGGACAGGGAAAAGGAACTGCTCGTTCTCTTTGAAGTCCACTTCCACAATGGTGTCGCCCTGCTTGGAAGCCTGACGGATAGCGGTGAGACAGTTGCGCTTGTGGAGTGTAATCTGTCCTTCAGCGCTTTTGAAACCAATGACTTCGTCTCCTGGTAACGGATGGCAGCAAGTGCAACGCTTGTACTCCATCTTGGGGCGGTCTTTAAAGAAACTGCCCAAACTGCGTTTTGCCTTATAGGTCAGCACATGGTTTTGCCAGTCTGCTTCCGGTGTGGCATTGTCAGAAGTGCCAATCTCCACACAATCGCCACGATGGAGCACAGTCTTCACCGATGATAGTTTACCATTGATACGTGCATACACGGCATGAAGCCCCACTTCCGTATGAATTTCAAAGGCAAAGTCGAGTGCCGTGGCATGCTTGGGCAGTATGATACACTTGCCTTTGGGTGTGAAGGTCATGATGTTGTCATGATAGAACGATGCGGTGACACCATCCATATACATATAATCCATCTCGTTGGTGTGGTAAGCTATGTCCTTGAGTACAGCCTTGAATTTCTCCAGCCATGTTTTCAGATTTCCCTCCGTGCGTTCTGCCGTACAGCCAAGGCGGTTGTTGCGTATCATGCGCTCAGATGAGATATGCACCTCCTCCCATTGTCCCTTGGGATTGAGAAACTTCACGTGGAAACTCTGGTAGCCGTTCTCCTTTGGGGCGTTGATATAGTTGACCACCGAGCAAGGACGCTCCTTGAAGCTGTCGGACAGCACGGCATAGATGTGGAGACTCTGCTTCTTCTCCTCCTGTAAGCCATCTGCCTTGTAGATGATACGCAGATAGTGTTTGCTATCCATGTGCTCAAAATCGCAGCCTACGGACTGCATCTTGCGCCAGATGCTGTAAGGCGAGCGCATACGCAACTCGATGCGTGCGTCAATGCCATTGGCTTCAAGCACCTCCTTCGCCTTGGCGATAAAGGCATCCACATCCGACTTCTCTGACTGCTGAAGCTCTGCCAGTTGCTTATCAATTTGTTCGTATTCACGCGGACAGCGGTAGCGGAACGACAGATTTTCAAGTTCTGTCTTCACGTCGTACAAGCCAAGGCGATTGGCAAGAGGTGCATAGAAATAATCAGTCTCCGAGGCAATCTTCATCTGCTTGTCAGGGCGCATGCTGCTGAGCGTGCGCATGTTATGAAGTCGGTCTGCCAATTTCAATAGGATGGCACGCACGTCAAACTGTACGGACGAGAGCATCTGGCGGAAATTGTCCACTTGCTTCGACTGCTCATATCTCTCCTTCTTCTGCTTAGTCACGACACCGACGAGGAAAGCCACGTCGTCGCCGAAGCGCTCGCGGATCTCGTCTATGCTGTATGGACAATCTTCCACAATATCGTGCAGAAATGCTGCCATAATAGGGTTTGCACCCAATTCCAACTCTTCTGCCAGGATGCGTGCCACAGCAACAGGATGACTGATATAAGGCTCACCCGACTTGCGCAATTGGCCCTTATGCGCAAAAGCAGCAAAGTCGTAGGCTTCGTGCAGTAGCTTCATCTGACTCTCATCTACTCGCTGAGCCATCAATGTGAAGATCGTGTTCACATCAGCCAGTATCTTCTGTTCATAATTCTCGTTCATTGTCTCTTCGTTTTCGTTGTTCGTTATAATAGAGGAGAAGAGTGGTGATATTATATCATCTTTATCCAGAAAAAGTGGGATAGTTTAGTACTTGTTGTTTTAGTAGATTTCCCTTATCGGTAGGCCGTTTGGAGGAAGCGTAGTTTGTTGCTCTTGTTTTCCCATGTCAGCAGGTTGTAGTGAATCATCGCAAACTACACTTGTTGCTCCGTTTTGGGGAACGCTCCCACCCTCTAAATGTTAATTTAGGGGTTGAAAAACGCAAATTTGGGGGTTGAAAATGAAAATATTTTAAGAAACTTTTCTTTGATTCATAAAATAGTTGTAAATTTGTGTCGGACTGTAAAAGCCAGACCACGATCATGCCGTGAGACGAGTTCTTTCCATTATGATAGAGTCGGCAGCCTACGCCGTACAAAGTGTAGCGAGTCATCCCGAGGGTGAACACTATACGAAGTGGGCCTAGGGTGGGAAAAGCTGTGATGCCCGAGAGTAGGGAAGCCCCAATAGCAGGAGCATGTCGAACCGTGCCTCAGCCAGCTTTGTCTAAGCAGTCCAGACATAAAAGGCGTTTACAAGCGTCAAGTTCAACGTACACTCTGAAACGTGAGAAATTTCGAGAAACAATGTACTGCCTTGAACATGACAACGGTAGATGTCCCGGGTGTGATTATACCAAGTTGTCACATTTTGCATGAGCAGATATTGTGCTCTGCCACTATGGCATACAATACCCTCGGCTTGTGTAAGTGTGCAATAATTGCTATATATCATATCGGCCTGGGCTATACTGTTGTTCGTTCAGCAGTATAGGGCACTTTCTCACGGCCTCAGAGTGTGGATCGGACAACGGACGGTTCACGCTTTTTTGTTAGTGTCATCCAGACCTGGATCTAAGACACGACCTAAATGGACACATTGCCTAATGTGAACTCCCGACGAGGCGGTGACAATCCCTCGAGCGCAGGACTTACCTCCTGTGCCCTCCCCGAAGCTCAAGGCGCCCCAAGATGCTCAGAAGGGGAATCCTCGAACTTTATACCTAAGGATAGGCCCCAATGGTTTGTTCTCCGCGCGACATACGGACGCTGGAAAAAGGCAGTCGATTTGCTCGAGGACAACGACATAGAGACCTACGTTCCGATGCACGACATCACGAAACTCATCAACGGGAAGCGGAGAACCTTTCACGAGCCTCTGCTTCCCGATATTGTTTTCGCCCGGTTGAGCCGCACAATGGCCGAACAGTTCGTCAAGGATCCCGCCCCCTCCTCCAAATGGTTGAAATACTACACCGACAAAACCAAGCCCCTAGAAAACGCCACAGGCCTCAATCCTCCCATCGTTATTCCCGACAACGAAATGCTCAACTTCATCAAAGCCACCAGCGTCCCCAGCGAGCATAGTGGCATGATCTCTAAGGACCGCATCCGCTACAAGAGTGGCGACCTCGTCCAAGTCACCAAGGGCGACTTCAAAGGCATTATCGGCAAGGTGGTGAGAGCGGCAGGGCAACAGCGCATCGCCATAGAACTGGAGGGTATCGGAATATTTATCACCGCCTATATACCCAACGACTTTTTGAAAGTCTTGGAACGATGTGAAACTGTAGTTTAGTGACGCATGTTGGGATGTAATGAGATTGAAAAGAGATGAAAACGAAATAAGAGAGTTAAAGCGAAATGATTTTTTCATTCTTATGGTGATAGAAAAGCCAAGCCTATCCTCTTATTGTTATTAAAGTAAACAATTATGGAAATGTCATATATCGTAGCACCTTTGTTGGGCGGAGTTATTGGTTACATCACCAACGACATCGCCATACGAATGCTATTTCGACCCCATACAGCAAAATATCTGTTTGGAGTTCACATACCTTTTACTCCAGGAATCATTCCGAAGGAGAAAGGGCGTATAGCTGAGGCTATCGGAGGTGTTATCAGTGAAAATCTGATGAACCAAGAGGTATTGGAAAGATACCTCCTGTCAGAAGAGATGATAGCCAAAGTGCGCTCAGCTGCGGAGGAATTCATCGCTACACAGAAGAAGAACAACGAGACACTTGCAGAATTCCTTGGCCATTACCTTTCCCAAGAAGAGATCCGCAATATCTCGGAAAACGTCAACCAAAGTATTACGAAGCAAACATACGAGAAGTTGGCAGACTCTTCAGTAGGTGAAAAGGTTGCTCACATAGCTATTGACCATGTAGCGGAAAAGCTAACCATCGATGGGGCACATGAGTTGCTTTCCGGCATTGGTGGCGCATTGGGTGGTATAGGTGGAATGGCGGCAGGGCTATTTGGCGGCAACATCGTTGCCAGGTTCTTAGGTATGCTTCGTGAGCCAGCCGAGCATTTCCTTGCCAAAAACATCAATACAATGCTCCGCGACAATGGCGAGGAGATCGTGTCTAATATGATTGGAGGCGAAGTGGAAAATATCTTGGGTAAGCCAGTGAGCCAGTTGCTTGAAGGACGCGACGATCAGTTGGCGCAAGCAGTCAACACCATAGAATCCGTTTACCGTGCCATCATTACGGACCATCTTCCCAAGATACTTGAGTCTATCGATATAAGCAAGATCGTTCGGGAGCGTATTAATGAAATGGACGTCAACGAGACTGAAAAGCTCATCTTTAAAGTCATGGCCAAGGAACTCAAAGCCATTGTGTGGCTGGGCGCCTTGCTGGGATTGGTGATGGGAAGTGTAAAATTAATATTATGATATAATAATGGAATCGAATACTAATGATGAATTCTTAATAAAAAAGTTTGAAGGTAAAGAAAGTGATTGGAAAGATTCAATGGCTCTTACATCCGAAATGCAAAATGAATATCAAAATACATATACAAAGCATCCAAAATGGACACATGCACAGATTATGTGTCATATACGAATGCTTGTTGAAATTACAAATTATGAGGATGGAAATATTATATAAACAACAATTTATAAACTTCTAATTTTTATATTATGCAAGACAATACTAATTTAGTACTGGTTGGTGGTTTGATTATTGCAGTTGGAGTTGTTATTGTCGTCAAGTTTCTTTCTAACAAGAAGAAAGATGATGACCCAATAAAACCTTCCATACCAAAAGTTAAGCAACAAGAAATCCATGGTAATTCAACTAAAGTAGTAGCGACAACTCCTACTTCTCAAATCATGGAGGGGGAACCTTGACAAAACCACACCAGCTAAGGATGCCTTTATTAAAAACATTTCAAAGTTTGCACCTTTGTTGCCAACCCTTCGTGCTAATATGAATACACAAGAATGGAAAGAAGCTATTGATGCAACTCAAAACATGCAACTTATTCAGTATTGGAAGCAATTTCAGGGTAAAAGTGAAGCTTGGGAAACTATACTACAAACTTGGGGTATAAAATGTGAGGACTGTTCTTCTTTTACTGCAATACAGCCGTATAAAGGTATGTACCGCTTGGAAGATGGGACTGATATTGTTATGGGGAATAAATATCATGTGAAGCAACCTTGTTGGGTTCTTACAACTTATAATGATAACGATAAGGCGGTGAAGAATGTTGTTAGTATTGGTATGGTAACAAAAATATAGTCATGAAAAAATTACGAACATACAACGTTTGTTTCTTGGGCCGAACTGGCAATGGTAAAACCAGCTTGATTAACGCCCTATACGGAACAAATTTTTCAACAGATCCATTGGTATCTTGTACAAAGGAAATGTTCACTGTTACTGTTATGGATAGTCACCCTAAACGTAAGGAGTCAACGACAGTTATTGATACACCTGGCATAGGAGAGTTTTCAACAGACTCAAAATACCAGAGATTTTACGAACATGCTGTCAGTGTTGCTGATTGTGTTGTGATTGTTACAACTTTTGACAGAACAGATGCACCAGTACAAAGGCTTCTAATGAAGTTGAAGCCTTTTCTTAACAAAAAGAAAAAATGTAAAATGATTTTTGCATTAAACCACATTGATTCTCGCATCATAGCAGGTGCAGATAATACTTATATCCCTTGGAATGAACAGGCAAATACTCCATCAAATAAATGTTTGGAGAACATTAAAATCAGAGAGAGCATCATTCGTGAAAGATTTGATGGAAGATTTTTGCCTTTTGAAATTGTACCAGTATGTGCTATGCGAGGATATGGTATTGAAACTTTAAAAACTGAGATAAACAATATATAGTCAAAATAATAATAAAAAACAAAATGGAATCAAAGAACAAAGAAAAATTTATGATCGAAAAACTTTTGCATGCCATACTCGGCGGCAAAGTATCATCAGATGAATGGGGTAAGATTACTAGTGCTCTAGACAAAGAAATCAAAGAAAGCCCATTCAGAGTAGCTGTTATTGGTCAATCTGGCGTAGGTAAATCTACTACACTAAACGCAGTTTTTGGTCTAAACAATTATGTCTCTGATGTTGCAGAAGGAACAACGGAAATCGTAGAGAAAGTTTTTCCAATGCGTGACGGTTTCAATCTTTCCATATATGATATGCCTGGATTGAATAACGATGTTGACAAAGACTTCGAGTATGAAGAAATGTATAAGAAAATTCTTCCTGGATGTGATGTCATCGTTTATATTATAAACGCACATTCAAGAGACTTAGGTGAGGATTGCAGAATATTGAAAGATATAGTTTTACCAATATGCAATACCAACAGTTTGCGCGACAACCTCATTCTTGCTTTCAACAAAATTGACACAATTGGAGAGACGGATAATCCGAATGATCCAGAACTTAGATGGGACATTATTAACAATTGTCCTACAGAAAAGTTAAAGAAAATTATAAAGATTAAACTAAATAATTTAGTTGAAAAATTGATTGATGAACAGATTGTTGGTTGTGCAGATTCAATTCAGCCTGAACAAGTGGTCTTTTACTCTGCCGTATTCAATTATAATTTAGGCGATTTCTTGAAGGCTATTACAAAAGCAGGTAAAAGAGGTTGGATTTGGACTTCCACTGTAGGTCTTGAAAGAATTGGTAAATGGAGTGACAAACGTTTAGGTTAATAACAATTTTATGACATACGAGGAAAGACAAGCTTATGATAAACTTTCCCCAAAAGGGAAAAAGCCTATGACAGAGATGTCGAAGATAATCCAAATCGTTCCCATAGCCAGCATATGGCTAAAGCAAAACTAGTTGATGTTATAGATATTGGTATAGACAAGGGTAAGGATATTGATGAAACAACTGTACTTGAAGACATCTTAAAAGAGGCAAAGGAGTGGTTAGAGGAAATAGGAGGAATAAGTATGGCTGTTTTATCTGCATTAGACGATGCTATTTCTGAATTAGGAAGGGCTATCGGAAATGGCATCAGATGGATAGGCAATAAAATTGGAGACTTTTTTGATTGGATTTTTAGTTAAGCATAAAAAATAAAAAAATGGATAATCCTATATACAACAGAATCAAATCAGAACATCCTGATTGGTCAGAAGAGCAAATTTGGACAGCTGTTAGCTTATATATGCAATCTGATGTTGTGATAGAACAAACTGGTACTGATATTGATCCTAACGATCCTGACCTTATAGAACAAATAATCAAGGGCGCAGAGGCTTGGCTGGAGGAAGTTCTCCCTTTAATTTTCGCAAAGGTTGAACAACTTTTTAGAAACTTGTTAAACCATATCGGAGATTGGATACGCAAAGGCTTGGACTACGTCATGCGTTTTATCGCAGAATTTAGATTTCCTATTTAGCGATGTTTCTAAAAAGTGAATAAATCCATTGTTATAAATAAACAAATAAAGTTAAAATATGAATAACCCTAAGTACGATTATTACAAAGCAAAACATCCAGAATGGAGTGAAGAGCAAATTTGGACTGCTGTTAGTTTGGATATGGAATCCGACAAAGTCATAGACGAAAAGGGGACCGATGTGGATCCCAACGATCCTGATATGATAAAAGAGGTTCTAGACGGTGCGCGCAGATGGCTAAGTGAAGTTTTGCCAGATATCTTTGCTAAAGTTGCGAAATTCTTTGATACACTATTGACAACTATTGGAGAATGGGTACAGAAAGGACTATCATATGTGGTTGGTGCCATCGCATATTTGCTAAATAGAAAATAATAAACATCATCGGACGTAAACAAATAGTGCCGAACATCCTTTTTCAATCTATAAGATAAACATTCGGCACTTATTTTCGTCTTGACACCTTCAAAGACGAGAAAGTATCAATATTAAGGATTTTATGACCCAAGAATCGCTTAATCAATTATATTCTTTCGCCAACGCCAATGATGCCATGGCTATGGCCTATATTGGTGTCATCGTATATGAAGGACGAGGTGTAAAACAGAACACCCAACAAGGATTGGCTTGGTTGCGTAAAGCAGCCAATGCCAATGTCCTGTATGCCATAGACCTCTTGCAGTATATAATTCATGTGGCAGATGAAAACACGAATATTTCCCGAAATTTTCTTTTGTCAACAAATGCAGTTCAACAGTTGGAGCTTTGTATTCAGCAGAACAGCATATATGCAATGGTCTTTCTTGCTGAGACACAATATATAGGTGCAGCATTTGTCCAAGACAAAGCAAAAGCGATGGAATATCTCACAAGGGCAAGCCAATTAGGATGTATCTTGGCAAAAGAGATATTGACAGATTATCAATCAAGAGAATCTTCGCAATATAATAGTACATCAACCCCTTTTGATGTATTCAGAAGACCAAACAAGGATTTCTTTTTGTCGAGAGAACGAAACGAACGCTTTATGGCAGGAAGCAATGCCGATGAACATGCCACTACGCCAAGTTATAAACAAGACCACATGAGGGAACTGAATGAAATGATAGGTCTTTCCCGTGTGAAAGAAGAAGTTGCATCCTTACGCAATTTCATTCTTGTGCAGGAACAACGCAAACGACAGGGACTGAAGTCTAACAACGTTTCATATCATTGCGTTTTCTCTGGCAATCCTGGCACAGGAAAGACAACTGTGGCAAGAATTGTGGCTGGTATATATAAGGACTTGGGCATTCTAAAGAAGGGCCATCTTGTGGAAGTGCAACGTTCTGATCTCGTCGCTGAATATGTTGGACAAACAGCAACAAAGACTAATGCCAAGATAGACGAAGCCTTGGATGGAGTTCTCTTCATTGATGAAGCATACACCTTGGCAGAAGGTGGACAGGGTGACTTCGGAAAAGAAGCAATCAATACACTTCTCAAAAGGATGGAAGATGATAGGAATAGGCTTGTTGTGATTCTTGCAGGATATAGCAATGAGATACAACATTTCATTGATTCCAACCCTGGTTTGCAATCACGCTTCAACAGATATATCCACTTCGATGATTATAGCTACGAAGAACTATTGCGGATTTTCATCTTCAATCTGAGCAAGAACGACTTTAAGATTACGAGGGATGCTTTCAATGCTGTGGGAAGTATTATCAAGGAGCAAATAGCCAATAAAGATTCTAAGTTCGGTAATGCACGTTACGTACGCAACATGTTTGAAACGGTCATTATGAAACAGGCTAATCGCTTGGCTTCCTGCAAGAGGAGTCCTTCTAAAGAAGAATTGATGTTGATAACATTAGAGGATATTGTATTATGAGTTTCAAAGGTACTTTTTCACGATATATATCAAATCGATTACATGGTTGTGTATCGATAAGTTTTTCGCTTAAATGTACAAACTTGATGTTTGGTGAGACTATAGATGTCGGCATATTCCCGTCAGACGGATCGCAACCTTGGTATTATCGTAGTTTGAAATTCAAATCTGGGCAGACTTATGTCTTTAACTTTGACAGCATTGACTGGAACTGGTGTCAAGGTGACTATGCAGCCATCTTAGGTGCAGACAATAAGATTATTCAGAAATGGACGTTACAACTGAAAGAGTACGGACCAGGAGAATGTCCAGAATGTCATGGTACACACAAGTGTCATAATTGCCGTGGAACGGGATTCGTCAATCCTTCTGGTACTCGTCATCTTTGGGAACAAGTACAATGTCCTAAATGTGGGGGCACAGGCATTTGTCAAACATGTGACATTCCAAAAAGGGCACCTCGTTTCGGTGGACCTCCAACAGGATTACATCCATTTTAAACAGACACGTCTATGAATAGTTTCAAAGGACAATTCAACTGGTTTCAAAGTATGCGTCAAGGCGGATGCAAGGCAATATCGTTTACGTTGACATGTACCAATATATTCCAAAGCGAAACATTCGATGCAGTAATCATTGATGGAACAGGACAACTACAGCCAATGGTATTTACTCAATTGACATTAGGCGCAAAGAAGTCATTACGTTTTGATATGGATACGGTTGGTTGGGATTGGTGTCAAGGCGATACTTTCGCTGTCCTTGACAAGAATAGACAGATGGACAAACACAACAAATGGACAATGAACATCAAAGTGCCTGCTCCAGGCGAATGTCGTGACTGCCATGGTACACACAAGTGCAAGCAATGCAATGGTACAGGTATTGTCACCAATAACTATACGCATGAAATATCATCATGTGAGGTGTGCCACGGTACAGGTGTTTGTCAGATCTGTTATGTACCATTTCGAAATGTAGAAAATACAAGTGTAAATTTCCAACCGAATGCAATGGGCGGATATGGTTACAATGCTTCATCTAATGTTCTTTCCAACCAAGAGGCTTCCAAGCAAAGAAAGATTGCAGCCTTGCGTCAGAGTATTCAAGAGTTGCAAGCAAAAATAGAACGAGTCGATTGGGACGAACGTATGATGAAACTCCGAGGCACAGACATATCATCCAGAAGAGTTTATATGTCGCAAGTGTATCTAAAACTCCAATATGAAAGACAACTAAGTGAATTGCAATATAGGCTTCAACAAATGGAGAGACTTTGATGTGCATCTTGGATTATCTTCCTTGAGGATAAACGTGTGTAATCAATCTTATCAATAATATAAAATAATCAATATGAACGAAAATCAATACAACCCATTAGAAATCAAGAGGGATATATTCCCAAGTTTTTGAAGTTGGTGTAAACGTAAAATGAGAACCATTGTTACAATCGGTTCTTTAGGTTTAGTATTGGCAGGTATACAAACATACTTGGCTTGGAAAAGCCCTGCGCGAGTAAAATTGTGCAAGAAAATAGAAACATAATGAAAATTTCATATATAGATAGTAAATATATTTATCACATTTGTGAGAGCTCTGAGATGTTAATTATATTTCAGAAGCCTATGTCTGCCTCAAAAGAACAGGTTGGACAAGCCTTTTTAAAAATAGAAGAACTGGTTAAAAAAGAGGGAATTAATATTTCTCCGACAGACATTGTTAAACATGTTAATGATTCTACATTTGATGAATCCATAACTAGAACCTTATTTATACACATAGAAAATCAAGGGAATTTTATTTCTCAAGATTTATTGCTCACAACTTTTGGAAACGGCACCATAGAGTTGTCAACAAATAAAGAAACAATTGCAAAAGTAACTTTTAGGAAACATAATTATACACTAAAAGTTATAATGGTTATTGCTGTTTTATCTGTATTGTTTTATGTGTACAATGACAATAAAAGAAATAATGAAAAAAGAATTGCTCAAAATATGAGCCTATACAAATCTGACTTACAAAGGATACAAATATTAGAAAAGAAATACAATGAAGCTACAAACAAAAAAAAGATATACATACGTTTTTTACAAAAAGAACATTCCGCATCCATACAGAACTATATTTCTTCTCTGAAGGATGTTGCATACCAAAGATTCGACAATGTACGCGAAGATGGAGAATACTGTCAATTAGTATTTAATGAAGATAGTATCAATACAGAAATAAAAGAACTAGTATCAGATGCGGAAGAATGTATAAAAAAGGAAGATAATGAAAGGAGGTTGTCTAACACAAAGTCATTTGGTGAAAATTTAAACGTAGTAGATGAGTTGCAGAAATACATTGACGAAAAAAAACAATTAAATCAAATAAACGAAACACTCCAAAGATCCCAAAGCAAAAAAAGAAGTATAAAAGTCACAACACCTTCCCCTCAAAAGAGAAGAGCATCGTCAGAGCGAAATCTGACTCGACAATCATATATGGACTTAGTTCGTCAGGCTGATCAAGATTATAAGTCTTTTTTCTATAGCAACAAGAATGATAAAGGCGCGGCTCAAAGAGCTATTATGAAATATCAAAAAGCTCAAAGTATGACATTTGATTCCAAAATAGATGTTCGAATAAAAAAATTGCAAAAAGAAATACAATGAAAAAATTCCAATTATTTATAATCATAGCTATTATTGCAATGATTAATACAAATAATATATATGCACAGTCTGCAGATGCCGACTATATTGAAATGAGGGATAAGGCTAAAGTGTTATTCCAACAAGGAAAGTTTTCCTCGGCATTACAAATGTATGATGGCGCGGCAGGATTTATCTCAAACAAAGATAATTTTGCAGAGCTAAATAGATTGCGTAATGAATTACGTGATACAGTGAAATCTATTTATAATCAATCTATATCTTTAGCACATAATGCAAAATCAAAATACGAATATAGTTATGCTATTCAATCATTCAAACGTCTTTTACCTGTAGATGAACTTTATGTTCCAAGCATTTATAGTTGGATAGGATATTGTTATGAACATTTGAATGAGCCTTATGCTGCAATAGAACAATATGAGAAAGGCTTAGCCCATGATGAAGAATACTTTAGTGCATGGCAACTTGCAAAAATGCTTCCGAAATATAGAACTACAACAGAAGATGAAATTATAAGGTTATACGAAATCGCAGCTAAACACGATGTTGCAGCATATGACGAGTTGGGTGATTACTTAATTAGAAGGTATCCTCAAAAAGCATACGAGTATTATAAACTTTCAAAAACTCAGTATGGAAAGTATCAAATTGCGAGTCTAATTCTAAGTAATAAAATTAATGCTTCAGAAAATGCATTATCAATTCTAAAAGAACTCTCGGATGAGAAATATGCCGCTGCCCAGTTTTATTTAGGGTTATTGTATTTTCATGGAAGCAATAATATATCGCGTAATACTTCTATAGGTTTAAATCTTATACAAAAAGCTGCTGATGGAGGATACTCTGATGCAATTCAGTGGCAAAAAGAACGTAAACGAGAATTATATAAATACTATTAAAACATGAAGAAAATAATTTTACTACAGGTGCTAAGCCTTCTAACGCTTGGAGGATATGCACAAAGTCTTGAAGAGCTGAAAAGCAAGCAAAAGACTACTGCTTCAGAGAGAATTCGAAAATCCCCCAATTATAGGACATACAGTAATAGTTGGGATGTTGATGAAGACACATGGGGGCTCGGATATAATTACTCTTCTGCATTTCCTTTGGCTATATCTGCCAATTACACAACGAGCTACTTTTATATAGGAGGCGAGTTGGGTGCAAATTTCAAGAAAGAGCAATACATAATAAAGGATACTCAACACGAGGAAAAAATAGGAGACCCTATTTGTTATCTGTCGGTAAGTCCAGGATTATACTTAAAGTATATATCGATTTCATGCGGAGTTGGATTATTATTTGATTCCCGTGACGAGACAACAAGTTATTCTTCTTCAAATAGCGATAATTTTGAAAATGGACCTGTGTCTGGTAGTACATCGATAGAAGTTTCATCAAGCACATCAATGACAACAACAGGAGTCAGCCTTTTTGTAAAACCTAACCTAACAGGATATATTCCTATTAGTAATGGCGATTGGTATATTACACTTAGTGCTGGTTATAATATTTGCCCAAAGTTTAAAGACCTAAATGGTCTCACTTTTGGAGCAGGTTTTCAAGTAGAATTATAAGAAATACAATATGAGAATTTATAAACCAGAAGATTGGATGAACAAAAAGCTTGATACAAGCATCATCCAAAAAGAAGTAAAAAAGAATGCCAGTGAGATAAGAACACGTCGCATTGGCAAAGCCAAGGAATTGGAAGCTTCCTCTGTAAAGATTGCCCAAGAAAAGCAATCTATAAGTAGTTTGCTTGAGCAGGCACAAGAAACCTTGTCGAAATTAACGGTAAGCAGTCAAAATAAAGAAGCTCTTGATCGACTAATTGCAGAGTTGGAAAAAGCATACAATCAGTATGAATATTCTACAAGAAATCTCGCAAGAAGATTTCAAAATGCAAAAATTAGGGTTATAGCATTTGGCTCAAAATCACAAGGAAAAAGTAGCTTTATAAAAAGTTTTACAAAACTTCCTGATGATATTGTTGCATCTAAAACTGGAGGTAATGATGATAAAACAGGCACAATGTGTATTTACTACCATAAAGAAGGAATACCTACAGATAATCCTGAAATTAATGTTGTTTTTCGCAAACCCGAAGAAATATTATCTATTGTAAATAAATGTCTTTCACAGCTTTCAAAGGCAGGTTTAAAGATTAATGGTAAAGTATTCTTTTCGTCATGGGCAGAGTTAAAAGAAGTTATAAATAAAAATGAAGATATTAAGCAGGATATTTATAATAAAATTGAAGCTCTAAAACAAAGCTCAAATTCTCCAATTTCAGGCTTTTTGGCTCATAAAGAAACTTTAAAGAATATATTTGATCCAAAATCTGACTATTCGGAAATTGAGGGTGATGTCGATCCTGTTTACTTTGATAAGAAGAAGGGAAAGCAAATATCGAAATCTGAACTTCCTATGTACAATGATATGCAGTTTAATGGTTCTAAACGTTTTCCCATTGTATCTGAAATCCATGTATTTGTTGATCTAAAACGCAACAATATGTTTGAAAATATAGAGGTTTGCGATACTAAGGGAATAAGTATTGAAGCAGGAGGTTCTTCGTGGGAAGAAGAGTTATATTCTGAGCTAGGAAATTGTGATGCGGCATTTTCCATCCAAATGGATGGTGTTGCAGCAGTTGGAAAGGCTTCGCAAACTTTCTATAGCGACTTAAATGACGAAAAGGTTAAGCACCCAGACTCATTGAAAGATTTAAATCTGAGGCATTATATAATTATTAATCCTTTTTCAGGCGCAATCCCTGAAGAAGTTGTTAAAAACGCGACAAAAATTGGATCATACGAAATTGCCCAGACACTTTACATAGGGGCTTTGCTTGACAAGATTAAATACGGAGAATACACTTTGGACATGCAGAGATTTGTTGACTTTGTCATCTACGACATGATAAAAAATATTGTTGTAAATACAAATGAAACAGACAAGAACTTAGAAACTGCATTGGAGGGAGCAAAGAAGGTTATCGATGTTAAAACGACAGAAATTCGAAAACTGTTGCACGAAATCAATGAAGAACTCCCTAAGGATGAAATTGATTGGGAAAGGGATGTTATAATTCCCGCCCTTCTTAAAAAGAAGAGAGAGGTAGAGGAAGAAATTTTAAAATTTGCACAGAAAGAAAAAATAAGTCTTCCAACAAAAAAGAACAAAGAAGATGCTCAAAATGCATCTTATAAAAACAGTTCAGGTTCTGTGTATGATGACGATGACGATGAAGAAGTTATGGCTGGTACTTTCTGTGATAATAATTCGTCAGAAGAGGATATCTCAGGGATTGAATATATACCAGACGAGTATGAGATAAGTAAAGGTATCTATAAAATGATAACCAACCAGACGTTGAAAGACAAAGAAAGCGTTGGAAACCAACAAGCTGTAGAGTTGGCTATTGGCTATTTATATGACAAATGTATACGAATAGCAGGAAACAAAGGATTATTTCTTAAACACGATATTATTGGCACCGCGAAGTATATTGGTAGTTTTATAGATCATTTATCTTCTTTGATTTTTAAAGAAGTTAATGAAAATATAAATCATTATTTTATCGCCAACTCTGATAATGGCAACTTGACAGATTTTAAGAACAATATGTTCAATATCATATGGAGAGGTTTCTATATGGCACAATTCTGCGAATACCAGAAATTCGATATAGAATCACTCAAAGAAATGACAAATAGCGATGACAAGAAATATCCTATGCTTGAAATGTGGGTTGAAAACTATGAAAAAGTAACAGGAGACAATAAAGCAACATGTATTTATCCTAGAACCTCTTATGCTATCTTGAAAGCATATTTTGATTCTGTATCAGAGTTACCATCTGAGGAGGAATTAAGAAGCAATACTCATCCTATTTTCAAGGACAAAGAACTTAGGAATGCGGTTATAAGTGCTTATATGTTCCATGACTATGTTACTCGTTATAAAGAGCAAATCAACAATGACGCCAGCAATAAGCAAAAGGTCTTGGGATATCAAATATCGAACATGGATGTTGAATATGAATATGTGTATAGTTTGCTGGATCTGTATAAGGAACTACGACCACACGAATACGGCAAAATACTTGGAGAATGTGGTCTGATTTCTTCTGAAGACAAAGCAAAGTTTGAAAATCAAGAAAGTATCAAGACGTTCAGAAATATAACTGGACAGATAAATTCATTCAAATCTTCACTATAAGAGGAATATGCCAATAAATAGAATATATAATGGTAATCGTCTTATTCGGTGTTTTACCGATTCTGAGATGAGGCATAACTTTTTACCAATATCTGTAAGAAGTGACAAAATAACATATGCTTGTTCTAATAGTAACTTCAATAATGCATTCGTTATCAATCATGTTAATGGTAAGCATACCATTAACATAGATTGGAATCGGATTATAATGACCAAACCCGTTGAGGTTTTTGATCTTTATATTAAGTATGATGGAGATATCCGTATTACAGAATGTGTTCGCATAGAATATCCATTATCAGAAGTTCGATTCAATGTGCAACTTAGCAAAAAATCAGGTATATGGGGTGAGCAACCAAACTGTGAACTTATTATAACTCCGTCATATTCAAGATCAGAGGAATGGAAATACAAAAATAAGTTAGTAAGAGTTTCTTTTGAAAAAGAAAAAGACAACACCTTTTACCCTGCAAGTAACTCATTAGAGCATACATTTAAAGCGAAAGAAGGTATCTCTATACCTTTGTGTTTCAAATTCAAGAATTCTCCTATAAAATCAAAGGAAAAAGTCAATGTGTCTTTTTCCATTGATGGCGAGTCCATGTTTGCATCTTTTTATTTTGATCCCAAACCGATAACTCAATCCTCTTATACAATTAACATAGAGAGGTTGGAGAAAAACTTCGAATATGGGACACATAATATACCTGTATTTCTTTTATGGGTTGAGACAAACGATGATTATGTTATACCTACTCAAATATCTACTGTTGTTTTCAGCCATAAAGCTCCATTTGTATATCGGGTTCAGAATGGAAAACATTTGCTTTATGTGGATTCATCATCTCTAAGATGGGTAACAGAGGAAACAAAATTTAATGTCGACATCACCCTTACAAATTCTTTGCGGTTTTCGAAGGAGATATGTATTTGTACTAAAGATACTTACAAAAGCAACAGTATCTATATAAAGCCTGGACAGGGTCCTGTATTAAGATTACTTCCAAACAATTCTGTTGATGTTTATCAAAACGAGGAAATAGAAGTTGGCTTAGAAATCGGGAATATTCTTTCTTCTCCACTTTCAATAATAGACATCAGTTCAAATGATGCCTCATATAAATATAATGGGAAAAAGATTGAACTAAAAGGTAACGAAAAAAGAATTATACCTATAACTATTAAAGGAACTGTTAATAGAACTATTAGTTACAGTGTATATACCAAAGAAGCAAATGTAGTTAAAGTGTCATTAAATGTTAGGGTGAAGAAGAAAGAAGATATAATCATTCTTCCAAAGTTTATTATAAATGAAAACTTTGAACTGGTTTATCAAGACGGCTATGAAACAGATGAAACATGTGGTAATATTACCATAGAAGAAAACAAACACGGAAAGGCTACTAATCCTTACATTAAGGAAGATTTTCATTTGCAATCTGCCGACTTTTATATTAAATCATCTTTGGTAAATGGTAATAGCTTCATTTATATCATTAATATAAGAGAAGGAGCATTCTCGAATAAAGAATCAATTTCAACTCTTATAAAAAAAGATGAGAAAAAATTTTATCCCTTATCTTGGGAATATCATAATCAAAGAGGTCAAGTACTCATTCCAATATTGGAACCTGCGTACTATAAGATATCATATTGCAGGGAGAACAATGAAAAATTCCCTCGTCCTGAAGATGGAAGAAAGATAAAACTATTTGATATTGGCATTATTGAACCTACTAAATCATATCAAGTATTGGACGATAAGCAAGAAATAGCTGTGTCATCTCCTTTCTTTATGATATATCATGAAGAAGAAGTACAACATGTATTTTTGACCGAGCCCACCAACATCCCTTTGTATGTAGATGTCGACAAAATTAATCAGATTCCTAAAGATGCTATCAACATAGAAAGCTCAGTAAATATAGAAGGCTTTATAATTCGCAAAACCAAAAGGTTAGGCGAACGCTTAAAACCGATACAATTGCTATTAGAACCAATTATAGAAGAAGCTAAGCTTAAAAGCTATTTTATAACAGACAAAGGAAAAGAAATACTTTTAAATTCAAAAAGGACAAAACAAGCAGAGATTGAAATCTACGAGCAATCGGAAGATGTAAAAGCAATAAAACTTGGTTGCATATCTTTTAGAAATGAAGGGAAAATTCCATGCAAAGGAAAAGAATTAAAATTTGATATAAAAAGAATAGAGGCAAAAGTATGTGCAGATGGTAGAAATTTACTACATAA
>ULKL01006788.1_pt1 | contig 19646 bp, 10 predicted proteins | sample 1951161 | NCBI WGS metagenome assembly ULKL01 (sample SAMEA4835501, study PRJEB28245) | human gut metagenome | biome: gut microbiome; material: fecal sample | place: Denmark | collected 2008
GTTATCGCTACAAATTAATCGAAAATTCAGAATATTATGTGAAGGTGTATAACAACCGTTGGTTCCTCTTCTGTTGCACGGGTGACTACACCAATCTGAGCAACTATCCCCTTGACCGTATTCTCGTGATCAAGCCTGCACATGTGCCATTCCGTGACACCGATATCAACTTTGACGATTACTTTAAGGATGTTCTGGGAGTGACAAAGCGGGAAGGACAGCAAGCAGAAAAAGTACTGCTTAAGTTCCCTAAGGATGAATACCCTTATGTCGCTACCAGACCCTGGCATAGCAGTCAGCATAAGGTAGCGGAGGACGGACAGAGCATTACCGTTGAACTTGATGTTGTCCTTAACTATGAACTGGAACAAAAGATCCTCTCTTGGGGAGACTATGTCAAGGTTATCGGTCCTCAAGAATTGAGTGACAAGATAAGAGACAGAATCCAATCAAGTATAAGGAAATATTAGTTGAACTCTAAGAATTCTCTAACAATCGACGTATATCTCTGTAAGAAATTTGCATTCCAAAAATATAACCTATACAAAGTATATTCTTACTGTGAATAAAATCTGCACAGAAAAGTTATGATTTTTGGCAATTAGCTTGCTGATATCAAAAAAAGTTTCTACCTTTGAGCATTGTAGAGCAAAGACATTGAAAAAATGGCGACGAATAAGAATGCACAACTAAGATATCAAGTGCTTGATCGCTGTTTCAGCGATTTCCATCATAAGTACACTATTGACGAGCTTATCGACAAGGTGAATGATAGGCTCGAGGATATGTATGGCCTTGAAGTAGGTGTGCGACAGATTCGTGAAGACATTAAGTACATGCGGGATCGAGTATCTTATAATGCTCCCATCAAGGCCTATCCTCTCGAAGGAAAGAAATGTTACTATCGATACACTGACCCAGACTTTTCTATCTTTAAGAATGAATTGTCTGTTGAGGATGTCAATAAGTTACGTTCAACCATTGATATGCTCAGTCGGTATCGTGGCTTGCCTGCAAACTCATGGTTAGAGGAAGTAATCTCTAATCTGGAATATCGTTTCGGTATCAAGCCAAACTCTGAGAATTTGGTTTCCTTTGAGCAAAATAGTCAGTTGAAAGGCCTGGAATATCTTTCTCCACTCATTGATGCAACGGTAAATCATACGACACTCTCCGTTACTTATCGTCCATACTCTGGAAAAGAATATAATGATACGGTATCACCTTACTATGTGAAAGAGTATCATAATCGTTGGTTTCTATTTGGCTATTGTGAGGAAACGAAGACAGTTGTGACTCTGGCTCTTGACCGTATTCAAAGTTACTCTGTCATAGACAAGCCATTTCATAAAAATGATGTCATCGACTTCAATACATATTTCAATGATGTGATAGGAGTCTCCATCCCTAACGAAGATGTGAAGGTGGAGACGATTGTGTTGAGATTTACGGAACACCGATTTCCCTATGTGCTGTCAAAACCAATACACCAATCTCAACAGGTTGTAGATGCTGCTTCCTATACAATAAGCATAAGGGTTCGACCAACCAAAGAGCTGGATCAAGTCATTTTCTCTTTTATCCCTGACGTGGAAGTGCTCTCGCCACAATGGTACAGGGAGAGGATTGAGAACAAAATCAAAGAAAATTTGCAGAAATATTTGTCTGTGAACCTGTCTTGCACAGGTGAATGGTAATTTTGCACTCAGAAAATAAAAACTATGGAACAGATAGGTTTTAAAAATTTCCGAAAGTTCAAGGATTTTCCCCCATTAAGACTCAGCCCAATAACAATATTTGTTGGGGAAAACAACGCGGGTAAATCCACGGTTGTCAAAGGAATTCTTGCTCTTGCTGATTTTCTCAATGAACCGAGAAATGTAGAGTTAGATGCCTTTGATGGAGTCGCTGACGAAAACAGAAAACAAATTGTGGAGAAAGCGAAAAGTGTATTAAAAAATATAAAATTTTATTTTAATACTAGCTATTTGGCGCATATTGGAACTTTTAAACGGGCTCTTTACAATAAGGCAGAAAATCCAGTTATTTCTTTCTTTGTTGACTTTGGAGAATTATCTATTAGTATAGATGTAACAGGTAATTCCAAAGATGAAGAGAGTGTAAGTGGTATTGTGTCTACTGTAGAAATGCATAATAGTCTTTATAAAATAGATGCATCTTTTGACCTCATTCACGATAAAGCTTCTGTTACGTTTAATCCAGGTAATGAAGATATTGATATCCCTGCAAATGCAAATGGTAGATTAAAAGGATTGCGAAACTTTTTATTAAGTTTCAATAAGCCTGTGACATTCTGCACAGATATAACATCCAATTGTGATTTTTTCCGAAGAAGCTTATTAATTTCTTTAGTTTCTTCACTAGAAGAGTCTCTAAATGCCTCTATAGAGGAACTAGATAACGTTAGTGATCAAGACGATCATATAAATAATCATTGGTCGCGATATTTTGAGCCAATTGAAGGTCTAAGTCATGATGATAAGAAGTTCCTTATTAGATTTAGAGACTCCGTTCCGAACGTAATGCCATCAAGGTATGAGTTTAAACGCCTAAGATTGCCTTTATTAAATGGGGCAACTGTACCTTCATACAGACTTATGAATATAGAATATCTGTATGCACATGCCGTCTCTCAGACAGTCCTATATAGTGCAAAGGATACCAATGATTACCTTTCACGGACTATTCATGAGTTCGCTTCGGAGAAATATTCACAGTATAAGCATGATTTCATTGTAGATTGGATGAAAAAATTCCATGTTGGAACAAACTATTCTATTAAGTCTGTTGGAGGTGAAGCTCATCTTGTTTATATCACAAACTTTGACGGAGAAAAAGTAAACCTCGCTGATAAGGGAATGGGATCGATTCAATTGATGGTTCTTTTGTTTCGGCTGGCTATTAATTTACCTTCAAATGGTAGAAGAACACCTAGACAGTTCTTTCGTTCCCGTTTCAATAAGATAATCATTATTGAAGAGCCGGAACAGAATCTTCATCCGATGCTCCAGAGTAAGTTGGCAGATCTGTTCTACCAGCTGAATAAGGACTTTGGATTCCGTTTCATCATTGAGACTCACTCCGAATATCTTATTCGTCGTTCTCAGGTCATCGTAGGAGACAATAACTATAAAGATAAGGCTGAAATGGAAAAAGAAAATCCATTTAAAGTGTATTATTTCCCTTCTGATGGTGTACCTTACGACATGGAATATACACTATCTGGGATGTTTGAAAGAAAATTTGGAGAGGGCTTCATCAATGAGGCAGGCAGGTTGCACATGGAAGTCTTGAAAAATGCTCAGAAAAGAGGCTAGTATGTTTAAAGTATTTATATCAGCGTCGTCTTTAGAACGTCTTTGTAGGAATGAAATGACTAAGAATAGGGAAGACCAGAATTCTTGGTTCGTAATTCTTACAAAGCAGAACATTATATACCTTGACAAAGATGTTTATAAAGAGTTAGATTATGACGATCCTCTTTTTACATTTTCGGAAAGCTATAACGTCATGTTTAAGACGTCCCCAGTAAATTATAATGAGATTGTCAAGACGGCTCCTCAAAAAGTGTTAGACAATCCGCAATGTGCTTATCTCTTAGACGCGGATGTAGACACTACGGATTTGCTACAGAAGGCTTTTGGGATTATTTGTCAATCCACTTCACGTTTGAAGGATTGCATTCTTACTTCTCCACAGAGTAAGATTACTTTGTTAGAAAGTGAACAGCTACGCTCATGGAAAGATTTATTCAATGATGGAATAGCTATACCTTCAAATTCATTGGTCATTATTGACAGATATATCTTTGCCTATGAAGGGAAGATCAAATGTGGTTACAAGGACGGGGTGGCTAACATTGAGCACATTATTGCCAATACGTTACCACAGAAATTAGCATGTGATTATGATATTTTGATATTGTTCGATGAAAGTAAAAGTAACGATCGGTTCTATAGCATAGATAAAGTAGCTTTAGAATTAGAAAACTTTAAAAACAAATTAAATCGACCTTATCAAATCAATATTGAATTATTCTCTGTTTCTAGCGAAGCTAAGAATTATGAGAATACGCATAATCGCAAGATTATATCTAATTATTTTATTGCTTCAGCTGACTATCAGATGAAGGCATTTGATAAAAATAGCATAGCGACATGTTGTCAAGACCTAAGATTGGAATATGCATATTCTACAGGATTATGTAATCGTTCTGATCCAGCTATTAAGATGATAGACTATCTTTTAAAGAATATTTCAGAAATGGCTTCTGAAGGCGCAATTGCACAAAAGAATAATTCTGATAAAGCTTCTGAGTATGAGCTAGTTCAAAATGGTAGCCAAACAACAGTAGATCACATAAAAAACAGATTGATATTCATATAAACAACAAATATTTTTTCCTGTGCACATCCACTGCACAGAACTGCATTAACTTTGCAACTGAATTAAAGAAACAAGATATGGAACAGACGCAATATAACCAACTATTCTCGTTCATCTGGAACATCGCTAATGATGTACTGGTCAATGTTTTCGATAAGGGTGACTATAAGAAGATCATCCTGCCGATGATGGTACTTCGCCGCCTCGACATCCTTCTGGAGCCAACTCATGAAAAGGTATTGGAGCAAAAGAAGGTGCTTGAGAAGATGGAGCTTCCAGAGAACGCCCAGGAACAGCAGTTGTACATGATAACCGGATATCCGTATTGCAATATCTCTCGCTTTACGATGAAACTTCTTCGTGGTGAGACAAACTATGTACGTCTGCGCCGGAACTTCTACGAGTATCTTGACGGCTTCAGCCACGATGTGCAGGACATCATTGAGAAGTTCCGTCTGAAGCAGCAGGTGGAAAACCTCGGCGACCGCCTCGGCTCTCTCATTGACAAGTTTACCGACGACCGCATCAACCTCGGTATCAATCCTATCACGGACAAGGATGGAAATGTGTTGCTCCCTGGCGTAGATAACCACACTATGGGTACACTCTTCGAGCAGCTGTTGCGCAAGTTCAATGAGGAGAACAGTGTCACTTCTGCCGGAGAACATTTCACTCCGCGTGATTATGTAGCTTTGCTCGCTGACATTGCTGTGCTACCTGTTGCTGATAAGTTACAGTCGTCTACCTACAGCATCTACGACGGAGCTTGTGGTACGGGTGGTATCCTCTCCATATCGGAGAAGAGAATCTCTGATATTGCCAAGAAGAACGGGAAGAAGGTCAAGATCCAACTCTATGGTCAGGAACTGCAGCCCGAGACTTATGCTACTTGTAAGGCTGATCTGATGCTCTCGTCATCAGCAACATCGTTTCAATATTCTCACGCAGGAAAGGAACGCGAACGGTTCTATTGTGGCTCTACCATTTCTCAGGACGGACATCCGGGCATGAAGTTTGACTTCTGCATCTCCAATCCACCCTTCGGCACACCATGGAAGGATGATATGCAGAAGTGGGGACTGAAGGAGAACGAGAAAAACAAGATTACAGACTCTCGTTTCGTCTACACCTATAAACAGGCAGACGGCAGTTTCGATACCGTCAACTTTGTGCCAGGTATCGGCGATCCCCAAATGCTCTTCCTTGCCAATAACCTCTCTCGTATGAAGGATGACACGGAGTTGGGTACACGCATCGTGGAGGTGCACAACGGCTCTTCACTCTTTACTGGCAACGCCGGTGGTGGTGAGAGTAACCTCAGACAGTACATCATCAGTCATGACTTGCTCGAAGCTATCATTGCCATGCCTGAGAAAGACTTCTATAATACGGGCATTGGTACCTTCATCTGGGTGGTGACAAACCGTAAGGAGCCACGCCGCCGAGGTAAGGTTCAACTCATTGACGCAACAGAAATCAAGACTCCGTTGCGCAAGAATCTCGGTGAGAAGAACTGTGAGACAAATGCTGAAGATCGCAAGAAGATTATGCAGTTGCTTACCGACTTCCGTGAGACTCCACAGAGTAAAATCTTCCCTAACGATGAATTCGGCTATTGGGAGATAACAGTCGACCGCCCCCTACGTTTACGTGTCAATCCTGACGCTGATATTACTGTAGGCACTCTGAAACCTAATGAGTTAGAGGAGTGCCGTCAGGCAATGGAGTCTGTTCCAGCCAACACGCCGCTTGACGACTGGGATACCTATGCGGCCGCACTTGGTCTGAAAAAGGCTTTGCTGAAGAAGCTTCGCCCGCTAATCACCCACATTGATCCAACTGCAAAGCCAATAAGTGGTGAGATTGATAAGGCTTTACGTGATACCGAGCAGGTACCGATGCGTTATGAGGGCGGCATTGAGGCATTTATGCAAAACGAGGTGTTACCCTATACACCCGATGCCTTCGTGGATGATAGTCTGACGAAGGTAGGCTATGAGCTATCGTTCACCAAATACTTTTACAAGCCTGTGGAGTTGCGTCCCGTGGAGGAGATCATCAGCGACATCACTGGTATTGAGAATGAAACAAGCGGCCTTCTCAAAGATATTCTTGGGAAATAGTTGTTTGGAAAGTTATTAACAGAATAATAGCGCAATGAAGAGATATAGTGCTTATAAAAATAGTGGTGTGAAGTGGATTGGGGAAATCCCTACCGGATGGTCTGTCAGAAAGATAAAATATATCTTTAATGAAAGATCTGTCAAGGGTTATCCGGACGAACCAGTACTTTGTTCTACCCAGAAATATGGTGTAATACCACAAAGTATGTACGAGAACCGTGTCGTAGTAGTAAACAAAGGCTTGGAGGGATTGAAACTTGTCCGAAAAGGTGATTTTGTGATAAGTCTTCGCTCTTTTCAAGGGGGAATAGAATATGCACATTATCAGGGTATTATTAGTGCCGCATACACGGTGTTGGCTCTTAATCCGGGGATTGATGCCAACTTTATGAAATACCTTCTCAAGTCCTATAAGTTCGTGCAACTCCTGCAAACCTGTGTTACTGGCATTCGTGAAGGGCAGAATATCAACTATGGTCTTCTACGTAAGAATTCTATTGCACTTCCTTCACTTCCCGAACAAGGTGCTATTGTACTCTTCTTAGACGACAAGATCGGAAAGATTGATCACCTGACTGATCAGACAACGGCACTGATTGAGCGTCTGAAAGAACTCAAGCAGAGCGTCATTGCCCGTGCCGTTACTCGTGGACTCAATCCCAATGTTAAGATGAAACCGTCTGGGATAAGTTGGGCAAGAGAAATACCGGAGAATTGGGATGTAAAGCGACTAGGTTCTTTTTTTACAGAAAACAAATCGTTAAATACAAATTTAGAGAATACAGAAGCCTATAAATTTAATTATGGCTCTCTTGTAAGAAAGGATGTAAATACCGATTTAAAGGAAGTAGAAGAAACGTATAAGAAATATACGATGCTCAGAAAGAACGATATTGTCATCAATGGTCTCAATTTGAATTACGATTTCGTTTCACAACGAGTGGCTCAAGCATTTAACGAAGGAATAATAACTTCAGCATACATTGTACTTTCTCCAAGAAAGAATATCAATTATTCATACTATTGTTTTCTCTTAAAAACGATGGATAGTATGAAAATCTTTCATGGAATGGGTACAGGCATTAGATTGACATTGTCATTTAGTGATTTAAAAGCTCAATCGCTTCCGGTTCCCTCTAAAGCAGAGCAACAAAACATTGTTGATTACATTGAGTCAGAGACAAGTAAGATAGATAAGTTGATTGCCGACAAGACTCAAGAAGTTGAACTGCTGAAAGAGCTTCGTCAGCGTACAATCTCTGATGCAGTGACAGGAAAGATAAAAGTAACAGATTAATCAAGGAGGACAAATATATGCCAACAAAGATGGACGAGCGGTCATTGGAAGACCTCATTGCAAATTACCTTACAACCAAGCAGCACTATGAACAAGGTGTGAGCGGAGATTACGACCCCGAGTATGCTATTGATGAGCGTCGACTCCGTGAATTCCTTGAGATGACGCAGCCTGATAAAGTGATGTCAAGTCGCATCTTCTCTTCTCCGGTCGAGCATCGCCGTTTCCTGGAGCGGCTGCGCAGTGAGATCAGCAAGCGTGGCATTGTGGACGTGTTACGTAAAGGTGTTAAGCACAAAGCAACTACCTTTTTCCTCTATTCGCCGTTGCCATCCGAGCTCAGCGTGACCGCCCAGGCAGAATATCGCAAAAATAAGTTTTGCGTGATACGTCAGCTCCACTATAGCTTGCAGGATACTCGGCTTGCCGTTGATGTGGTTATCTTCATTAATGGTCTGCCTATTATTACGATGGAGCTCAAGAACAATGCAACATGCCAGGATACAACGCATGCTGTAGCGCAGTATCGAACAGACCGAGATCCAAAGGATCTACTCTTCATGCCTAAGCGTTGTGCAGTTCATTTCGCTGTTGACGATGAGACCATAGAGATGTGCACGTGGCTTTGTGGTAAGTCATCTTGGTTCATGCCATTCAATAAGGGCGTGAACGATGGAGCCGGCAATCCTGTAAATCCAAACGGATTGAAGACTTCCTATCTTTGGGAGGAGATTCTCTCAAAGAGACGGCTCAGCGATATCCTCGAGCATTATGCTTACGTGAAGACAGAGGTAGACGAGGAGACGAAGAAGAAAAAAGAAACAATGATATGGCCCCGCTGGCATCAGTTGGAGGCTGTGCGCATGATGCTTGCCGATACCTCTACGCATGAAGTGGGGCAACGCTACCTTATCCAGCACAGTGCAGGATCAGGAAAGAGTAATTCCATTACTTGGCTTGCCTATCAGCTCGTTGAGATGAAAGAAAACGGAAAAGACAAGTTTGATAGCGTAGTTATCGTTACCGACCGCGTGAATCTCGACAAGCAGCTACGCGACAACGTAAAGGCTTTCTCACACTTACAGAATATTGTGGATTGGGCAAACACATCCAAAGAGCTTGCCACTTGTCTGGATAGTGGTAAGAAGATCATTCTTACCACGGTACACAAATTCTCTTTTATCCTTGGCGCTGTAGGCAGTGAACTGGCTAAGAAACATTTCGCTGTCATCATAGATGAGGCTCACTCCAGTCAAAGTGGCAAGATGAGCGGAAAAGAGAACCAGGTACTTAGTGGCAATGGAGTATCAGCTGAAGATGAAGATGAGGATAAGGTGAACGAGCTTGTAGACAGCTACATGAAAGGACGCCTTATGGCTCCCAATGCCAACTTCTATGCTTTCACAGCTACTCCGAAGAACAAAACGTTGGAGGTATTCGGTATGCCATATCCCAAGGAGAATGGAGAAATCGGCCATCGTCCCTTCCATGTCTATTCAATGAAGCAAGCCATTGATGAAGGCTTTATCCTTGATGTGTTGAAGAACTACACAACATACCGTAGTTATTACCGCATCAAGAAATCTATTGAAGACGATCCCGAATTTGACCGTGAACAGGCCATGAAGAAACTCCACTATTATGTGGAAAGTCAGCCAGAGACCGTGAAAGAGAAGGCTAAAGTCATGGTAGAGCATTTCCATACTTCTGTCGCACAGAAGATTGGTGGAGAGGCACGCTGCATGATCTGCACTACCGGTATCGAGAGAGCGATAGACTACTTCTTTGAAGTCAACAAATTGCTGAAGGAACGCAACAGCCAATATAAGGCTATTGTGGCGTTCAGTGGCGAGTTCGACTATCATGGAAAGAAGGTGGATGAGGCTCAGCTTAATGGCTTCCCTTCTGCAAAAATTGAGAAGGAGTTCCGTAAGGGCATGTATCGTTTCCTCATCGTCGCCGACAAGTTCCAGACTGGCTATGACGAGCCGTTGTTGCATACAATGTATGTGGACAAGCCTTTGCATGGTTTGCAGGCTGTACAGACATTGTCACGTTTGAACCGTACAATGCCTGGCAAGCATGAAACCAGTGTAATCGACTTTGTCAATACGACAGAGGACATCGAAGATGCTTTCCAGCCTTACTACAAGACGACATTGCTTAGTAAGGAAACCGACCCCAATAAGCTCAACGACCTCCTGGCAACGATCGAGGAGTATGATATCTACACAGATGAAGAACTTGATACTTTCATCAAAAAGTACTGGAGCAATACACCTCGTACGGAGATAGATCCTCTTCTTGATACAATGGCAGCACGTTTCAACGCACTTAGTGATGACGACAAGGTAAAATGTAAGAGCGCCATCAAGGCTTACATCCGTACCTATGAGTTCCTTTCAACCATATTGGTTGACAATAGTAGCGAGTGGGAGAAGAAAGACGAACTTCTATCACTATTGGTACATAAGTTGCCATCCTTGGGTATGGATGACCTTACCAAGGGACTGCTTGACAGTGTTGACTTTGACCGTTATCGCCAGGAGAAAATCGAAGAGAAAGACATACAATTGCGTAATCAGGATGCAGAAGTTAATCCCGTTCCAACAAGTATTTCCGGCCAGGCAGCAGAGCCTGATATGCAGCATCTTTCTACCATTGAGAGCGAGTTCAACGAACTGTTCGGAAATATAGACTGGACGGACGAGGATATAGTACGTACCCAATTGGAGAAGGTTGTAACGAATGTAGCTGGCGATGATACCGTTATCAACTCCATGCTCAACAGTGATGAGCAAACAGCTGCACAGGATAGTAACGACTCCGTGCAAAGTAACATGGCAGTTGTAGGCGCGGCAAGCAGTGAATTGATGACAAACTATTGGCGCAACCAGAATTTTCGTGACAAGGTGAACCAATATGTTTTTGATCGAGTGCGTAGTTTGGTCAACCCTCCGTATGACGAAGTTGCCCTGAAAGAAAAGATCAACGAAGGGTTCCGTAAGGACTTTGCTGACTTATGTGATGGCGAGCATTATCCGACTTTCTCTGATGTTCTTGATCTGTTCTTCAGAGTTGTCAATATAGATACTATCCCAGACCTACAAGGATTGCGCTCTATCCTTCGTCGTACGCTCAACTGCCTGTATCGGGCACAGCATCGTGAAGAGGACTATCGTACATGGTATGCTGACTTGGTAAGCCGGTTTGAAGCCTTCTTGAAGAAGATTTACTGGCTAGAACATGGTGAACGTATGCCGCTCAATGCCGAAGGGAGAGAGCCTGCATTGCGAGAGACAATCAGCCACTTCCCAAAGATAGAGTCTCTTTATGGAACACCTAATCCTAAGTTCGAACAGTTCAAGAAGTACTATCATATACTTTACAACTGGCGTAACAACGAGAACCATCGTGCTGTAGAGATCTCCGCCGACCTACTCCCAACGGGTCTCCATGCCGTTGTTGCTATGTATCTCTTCGCAGTAATGGTGACTGGAGATAGTGTAAAAGGAAAAGTATAAAAGATTAATATCACGATATGGATTTTATCAGAAGTAAAGTTTTGGATATAGAAGTGCCTAAGGCTAACCCTTTTGAGAACGATGCTCTCAAAAGAGAGCCATTCGCACAGATGATGACACACATTGTCGATATGTACGGAGGAAATGGCTGTGTGCTGTCTTTCAATGGCGAATGGGGTACCGGGAAAACTACGTTCATACGAATGTGGAAGCAAAAACTTGAAAATGAGCATTACCGTACAGTTTACTTTAATGCATGGAAGTATGACTACACAGATGATCCGTTGATCGCCATTATTTCAGAGTTGAAAGCCATCAGTAAGGACGAGAAAATCTTTAAATCTATAGCGGCATGCGCAGGCAGGATAAGCTGGGGCATATTGACAGCTGTTACTAAAGGGATTATCGTAAACAAGTTGGGTATTCAAACTGATGATATTGCTGAAGCCATCACTAAAACCGTAGATACGATTGGACAGGATCAGATAAAGGCTTTTGAGGACCAGAAACAGACCTTGGATGATTTCAAGAAACATCTGCAAAAATTCGTGACTCAGGATGAAAACGATAAAGATGAGAGTTCTAACATAGATGGCTGTAAACCTGTAGTCTTCTTCATCGATGAGTTAGACCGGTGTAATCCTACCTATGCTGTTAGAACCTTGGAAATCGTAAAGCATCTCTTTGATGTGCCCAATATCGTATTTGTGTTGAGTATCAATAAGCAGCAACTATCCTATGCTATTAAAGGATATTATGGATCCTCCAATATGGATGCTATGGGCTATCTCAAACGTTTCATCGATATCGAGATAGATCTACCAGAATGCGAGATGGGTGAGTTTTGTAATTACCTCTATGACTACTACGGCTTCAGGGACTTCTTTGAAAGTACTGAACGCAAGCAATATTTCCAACATAATGGTGAGACAAGATCCTTTGTAGATGCTGCAAGTAAACTGTCTGGGCATAAACATCTGAGTCTTCGTTCTGTTGAGAAGATTTTTGCTCAATGTAGACTGAGCCTTACCGACTTCAAGTCTAATACCTATGTTGTTCCAGATGTATTTTTCTATCTATGCCTTCTTCGATCGACTAATCCTGAGATGTATGAGAAGATAAGAAAGCGCGCTTATACCAATCAAGAATTGATGACTGCTATCGAGAGGGATATTCCTAATAGCCTTCTTTCACAGCGTGAAGAAGATAACAACAATTACTCAGGTGATGCCAGATTCATAAATTTTATGATTGCGGGGCTTCTCTATCTCTACGTTTTCTTTGATGGTTGGAAAGGGGGCGAACTTCCATGGAAAAGGAATAGTGAAAAGGACAATCAATCCATTGAAATGACTCTTGATTGCAAAGTATGTGATGTAAAGGGCGTGAACGAGGCTTTATCGTGGTATGTTCATCGGCATCTTAATATAGGACTTAAGTCTATCCTTAACAGGATAGAACTTTTGAGAACTATCGATTTCAATAGATAGAATCGGCAAATTTAAGAAATCTATAAAAAAGACAGCCACTTCCCATTGATAGATAAATTAATTTTGCTAACTTTACATCATGAAAGGTTTCAGATGACAGCAGCAAGCCAACATTGCTGTCTGTTCGTGGTCTGGAATCCAAAGTAAATAAACAATCAAATAAGAACCAATATGTCAGAAGAGAATGATAATACTCAGACTCGGCAAATTAATCTGCTTGATCTGCTTGCTATACCAGAGCTCTGTGGCAGGAACTTCTTCATTCCTGACTACCAACGAGGCTACCGGTGGGGGCAGCGTCAGGTTTGTCAACTGATGGATGACTTGGCTGAATTCTTTGGGAATAACGGAAAAGGTAAGTTCTATTGCCTCCAACCTATCGTTGTAAAGAAGATGTCTACTGAGGATGTCAAGAGATATGATCTACAATCCGATACCGATGAGAATACCTGGTATGAGGTTATTGATGGTCAACAACGACTAACAACTATACGCATCATCTTTGCGTTAGCGCACGTCATTGTCAATTTCAGCGAAGAGCGCTTCAATATCACTTATCAGACAAGACCTCAGCTTGGAGGTATCTTTGACCAATTTACGATGGATACACACTCGGCACCATACAAGATTCATGTGCCGAACGAAAATAACCTGGATATCGACTCTTGGCATATCCTGCAGGCTGCCAACTATATGATGGACTGGCTCGCTGAAATATCGAAGAAAGAAGGCACTACTAATGCCGGTATCAGATATTTTCAGGGGGAGTTCTATAGTAATTTCATGCAGGCCAAAGGTCAAGCTGATAAGAAGTCAGTACAAGTAATCTGGTATGAGTTGCGTGATGGGAGTGACCCTAACGAAACCTTCAAACGTCTTAATGACAAAAAGGTGTCCCTCAACAATGCTGAACTTATTCGGTCTTTGTTCTTGTCTGATTCCGCTAAATACGAATATGACGAGGCGATGATCAAGAAGTATCCTGAGAAGTTGAGAGAACTTGTTCTTGAAAGCGAGCAGAATCGCAAGCAAGCTCATATCATAGAGGAATGGGATGCTATTGAGAAACAGTTACGTCAGCCAGAGTTCTGGTCTTTTATAACTCAAGATGGCAAGACCGAAGGATACAGCAGCAGAATAGAATATCTCTTTGACCTTATTTCTAAGAAGAAGGCCGAAGAGCGTGATGAACTGTATACTTTCCTTACATTCTCCAGAATGTTAAGAAACGGTCGTGATGACGAGGGTAAACCAATCACTGGGTTATGGGATTTGTGGCAGAGAGTGGAAAGTTATTTCTCTATGCTACTCGCATGGTTCTCGGATCCCACAAATGGCTATGAGTACTATCACAAGATCGGTTTTCTCATCACGGAGCAAGGGCGCGAAGTGCTTATCAATTTACTCGATGAAGCCCGGAACGCTTATAAACCTGACTTTGCCAAGAGTCTCAACTGGCAAATTAAGAATGATATCACAGAGGGTCACCCAGACGATGATATCTTTGCTTACAGTTATGATGATTCCACAAGTAAAAGACGTCTTTGGAAGGTTCTCTTCTACTATAATGTAGAGTCCACGCGTTCGAACAATAAGAGTAAGTTCCCCTTCAACTTGTTTAAGAAGAACAACTGGACTCTGGAACATATCCATGCCCAAAACTCAGAACGTATTGATCGCGATGATAAGAATAAGTGGATCGAGTGGTATGATGAGAATATCAAAGCACTTGATCATCTAAAACTTCGATTCACTGGTAACTCGGAGTTTGACCCATCTGAGTTGATATATTCTCTCCAAGATGCTCGTAATAAAGTGAATAGTAAGAATTTTGTGTTCAACGACTTCACGAAGAGCTTTGACAGCGTGAATGCCTATTACGATAAGATGGCAAAAGATGACGGGGGAACGCCTGAGATCCACACTATCTCGAACATGGCGTTGCTGAGTGGATCTATCAATACTGCCATAGGTAATTCGGCATTTGAGGTTAAGCGGCAACTTATTCTTTCCTTGGATGCTGCTGGAGAATATATTCCCTATTGTACTCGACAGGTGTTCTTGAAATACTTCAATAGAGAGAAACCAAACTTCAGCGTACAACAAACATTCTACTGGAGCGAAGAAGATCGTAAAACTTATCTTGCTGATTTGGAGAGAGTGCTGAAAGACGTACTTCAGGCTAAAGACCCCAATGAAGAAGATCTAAAGAAAGAGAGCAATGAATAACATAGGAAAACTAGTAACGTTCCCGCAGCTTTTTAAGGAAGAAGCTGATGTCGTTATACCAAAGGTTCAACGCGATTACGCGTATGGTCGTGAGGAGAAAAGGGTACAGGAAATCCTAACAGGGCTTCTTGGTAGTATACTGGATGCAGTGAACAATAACAATGAAGTTATCCTAGACTTCATCTATGGCGGTGCACATTATAAAGAGGACGAGGTAACAGCAGGATTAATACCTCTTGATGGTCAACAGCGCTTGACTACCTTGTTCTTGCTGTATTTCTATGCTTCGTTGCTCGATGGCGTGAACATATCATTTGAAGAAGTTAACTTCCTTAGCAATTTCAGATATGACACACGTCAGTCTGCCAATGAGTTTTGTAAACACCTCGTGACAGATATCCGACAAGATATCTTACAGAGATATGACAAGGAACATGGATCTATCAAGAAACTCATAACGGATCATCCGCTTTACTTGATGAACTATGACAACGACCCTACTATTGTATCCATGCTTAATGTGCTTGTCGTTATTGAGAATATGTGTCGTGAGAAAGGATTGCTTCACCTTGAGCCAAGTCTTTGGAGGAGACTAATAGACAGAGACAACATCAAGTTCTATACATTATCCCTCAATGACTTCGGTCTTACAGATGACTTGTACATCAAGATGAATTCACGAGGCAAACGTCTTACGCCTTTTGAAATTTTCAAGGCGGACGTTATGGCTGCCATTAAGGTTATTGATGACAGGGAACCAGATGAAAGCCAGAAACAAAAGAACGTGTTCTCGAATAAGATGGATTCTAAATGGATAGATATAGTCTGGAATTCCACCGACAAGCATATTGACGAAGATCATAAGGCTAGCGATGTTACGGAGGAAGCTGACTCTCGTTATTCATGGCTCTTCAAGAATATCTTCTGGTTAGAATATTGCCTAGAGGGAAAGGACACTAAAACCTATAAGAGTATCGAAGAGGTTAGTTCCAAAAAATCTGATTATATAAAAGAGATACTCTCCAGCAAAGAAGAGGTCCTTCAGGTAGAGGACATCTTTGATGTCCTTTATGACCTATCAAAAGGGCAAGGGCTTACGACGATTTGGAACAGCTACTTCTATTCAAGTGATGCAGTAGTTGGTACCTCTGATAAAATACGACTCTTTGGACGTCAGCGTTTTAATTCCGTATTTGAGGCTGCTATGCAGACAAATCTCAGTGTCCCCCAAACTGTATACTTCTATGCTGTTTATCTTCTTGCAAAAACTGACTACAGCCAGGAAGAGAAATTCAATTGCATGCGTATAGTACGAAATCTCATGGCAACTAATACTCGTTTGGAGGACGCGCGTACTGATAAGTTACCAGGCTTCCTCAAAGAGGTGAAATATGTCATTGATCATAGAGGTATAGATCAGTGGGTAGGCAGAGACAAACCGCTTAAGACAGAAAGCGGTGAACATAAGCTTGCTTTTGGTCAGAATGGATGGAATGAAGAGTTCATCAAGCAGCACCGGTTATCAGATGATGTATATGCAAAAGTCCTCAAATATGAGAATCATGATTTGCTTCGTGCTTCTATCATGCTGTTTATGGAATATTGTAGTCCAAATAGTGGCATGGACACAGATCCTGATCGGCTGGATATAGACGAAGAGCATCTACTTACTATTCTTGACAAGTTCGAGAAAGTATTTGAAGACAACTATGCAGATGCTACAACGGGCTATTTCGATAAATTACGTTCTAACTTGATGGATCGTGAGTTAGAGTATATGCAATGGGATGCCAATATGGATGGAAATAATGATGGGACGTACATTGGGCGTTACTTCATCTCTGTACCATGGCTTCGAAACTACAGACAATTCTTCATTCGATACGATAATCGAAGAAATCAGGATTCATTACTGAAAATCTTGGAAGGGCTTCCTTTGCCGAATGCATTGAAGGAGCCGGAAGAGAAAAGTAAGGAATTCAGCAATGAGGATTGGAAGTATTATCTTGCTAAATATCCTTCCGAGTCTAACTATAGAGATTCACGATATGGTAGAGGACTTTGGGAAGATCGTGCCAATCGCCCGTTAGAACTCATTCTTCTGAATAGTTCTCAGCATGGTAAGTACAATCTTGAATGGATGATGATGAACCTAACGTTGTTCAACATGTTGGGCGATAGAGAGAAATTCATTCTTGATCCTCATGGTTGCAGTCCGGTAGTTATCTTAGCCAACAGTTCGTCCATTGATTTCAAGCAGGGCGGATGGATAGTAAAAACTTATCTTAACCTGCCCAGTCTTGTCTCTACGATAGAAGACATAAAGTATGAACAGATTGAGAATGAAGATAATTCCTACAAGATATCATTCATATCAAGTGTTCATGATAGGGATTATATCGAACTTGGTGTAGAGTTGGCGAATATCATGGCTTCCCAACAAATTCAACCGACTAAGGCTGACGATGTGACGAAGGAAGATAATAGACAAGCTAAATCGTAAAAAAATAAGGGCGCAGTAGTTGAATATCTTTTGATACAGACGAGAGCTGCGCCTTTATCCTTTTGCGGACAAGGACGATGAAGCAGTTATAGGCAATGTATGAGCTGGGAGGTACAAGAATTTATTCTGCCAGCATAGTCGTTCCAGGTATCTTCGACATCATGAATGAAGCCGAAGGGAAGAAACGTTAAAATAGATACTATACTTTATCAATACGTATGAACATAACAGATACAATCAATAAAGCGCTATTAAAAATAGGTTATGAAACCATTGAAGGTGGAAGATTCACTTTCAGTGAATGGGCTCGTGACATGAAAGAGGCTTTTCAGATTAACCTTCAGGGCTTCTTACGGCTTTCTGATGCAGAAATAGACCCTCTGCTTGTAGAGTTATGGCACACCGATTACAAGAAGGATGAAGACTGCAAACCTCTTAAAGATTGGGCAGAGAGTATTCAGAAAAATACAGAGATCTATCAGGAAGGTATGGCTAAGTTGGATCGTCTGTTCAAGTTGATCAAGAAGTATCATTCTAGTAAATTCTTCAAGGAGCTTCTGCAATTTTCAGCAAAATTCAAGGAATTGTCACCGTACAATCTCATGTTGGTGAAAACACAGATGCCTTCTGCACGATACGTTTTGACTGCACCTCAGTGGAAAGCAAAATATGATCGGAAGCCAAAAGAAGAAGCACGTCCACTTATCATATTGAGGAAATATGGTCCGATATCTTTTGTCTTTGAGATTGGTGATACTGAGCCCTATGGCCACTATGTAGGAAATCTATTCGGCGATGATATTCAGATGATCTTAAATCAACTGGCTAGCCCATATGCTGTTACGGGTGGAAAGGTTGATGACCGCGACTATGAGAGACTAATGCGACGCCTAGTCTACAATGGTATCAAAAAGGAGAAATTCCGTGTAGCTGCAAGCTATGGAGCTATGATACGAAGGTCTGTTGATACCGTGGATGTAATGATTCCTTCTAACAATAAATTGGAGAAGGTTTCAGTTAAAACCTACTATAAGATTTTTGTCAATGAGAGAGCAGACAAAAGTGAAGAATTTGCTTCTGTCTGCCATGAGCTTGGACACCTGTTCTGTCATCATCTTTCTCCATTCAATAGTGAAGCATGGAAATTAAGAGTTATTTCTCATGATGAAGAGGAATTCGAAGCAGAATGTGTATCTTATATTGTCTGCGACCGCCATGGTGTCGAAAATCGTTCATGGACTTACCTATCGAATTTTCTTGATCAGAACGATGAAGTACCGAACATTAGCTTTGATCGTGTCTTCCGTGCAGCAGACGCAATAGAAGCTATGCTTAGCGACCAAGAAGAGGAACCGACAAAAGGCCTCCTATATCGATTCGATAAGGAGTACAAAAAGAAAATTGATGCTATCTTATAGTGAGCGCGAATCATTGTTGGTAAAGACTATTTCATTTAATACCTAAGACAATGAAAATAAATAAATTTAATAACGATTTATTAGGTCGGGACCTTCTTACTGATAATTATCGTATTCCTCATTACATGAAGAATCTTAGAGACTATATTAAGCAAGTTAAGGACGAGAATTTTCTTGATGAAAACAGAGTAAAAGCTGACACTGTAATAAAGTCTTTCGAAGCAGGACTTCTTCTTCAAATCAAGTTAGGATGTCTGCAACATGCCTTTGAACTGGCTAAGAATGCATATATAAATCATCAACGCACCATATTTATTGCATTAAAAGACAAATACTTTAAGCGATATTTGATTAAGGAAAGTAAAGCTATTGATATTTTTATAGACGCTTGCCGATTAGAACAAGCCATAATTAGCAGTTTTACTAGTCACGATGATGGCAATCTTTTCTTTGCAAGTATAAATCACAAAGAGAATGAAATAGACAAGTCTTCCATCTTTTACAACGGAAGAACCTTTACTATTTTAAGAGTCCATCTGATAGAAGGCTTCCAATTTGATGATTTGAATTATCCAGAAAGGTCTGAAAAATTGTTTTTCTTGGCAGATCAGGATCTTGATGATGCTATAAATTCATGTGCAACTAAGACCGATAT
>ULKL01036746.1_pt1 | contig 18907 bp, 10 predicted proteins | sample 1951161 | NCBI WGS metagenome assembly ULKL01 (sample SAMEA4835501, study PRJEB28245) | human gut metagenome | biome: gut microbiome; material: fecal sample | place: Denmark | collected 2008
GGCCGCCCCCTTTCAACAGGAGAGCCTTCGAGCAATATGCTTGGAGGCTCTTCTCATTATATATATATACGCCATCCCTGATGGGCATGAAGGCATGCGCTTTTCTACATGCTTGCGGAATCTCTTCCTCCTTTAGTACTTACCAGGAGTCTCTCTCTATTTAGGTATATACCCACGTATATATGATGGTGGCCAGGTCTGTATTTATGATCAACGTATGATACAACATAGAAAACGCGCCACCCCAAAACTGGAATGACGCGCTATCGTGCTTTGTTACCTTTTGTCGAATGAATGGACTTTCGCAAGCCCATGTCCTCCTTTCTTAGAATACAATCAATCTACCAAATAACTAACCTATAAAACTGAAACAATCAATCTACCAAAATAACTAAAACCGAAATATAATGACTAACCTAAACTAATGCTCTTGTTTTTACAGTTGCAAAGGTACGCAGTTTCTTGAAACAAGAGAAATATATGAGGGTGAAAATTGATTTTTTTCTCGTATTTTTGACTTAAGTCAACAACATGTGTTCGCACACAATGTAATCAAACGCTTTCTCCTTAGTTCTTCTTTGTCCTGTCCTATGGTGAATTTTGATGAGAGAAGACAGTTTGGTTTCATAGTCGAAAGTACGAAATGTAATGGTGCCCTATAGAAGCTGTTGTAAAAATTATAAACAGATAACCGCTATTCTTCATTAAAGTGTAAAGTTTTCCGTTTGTCTTTGATAACCACCTGTAAACCAGCGATGAAACATACTTTAACAGTCAAAAAGTTGTCCGAAATGGTTAACTCTCCAATATATTTTTATACCTTTGTCGAGCAAGAAATGAGGGGCAAATACCCCCTATAATAACAACCCACTAAGGCATAGCGTTTTACGCATTGCCGTTTATAAATGACTTTAAAAGAATGATACTAACAGTGGTGAAACGCGACGGTCGTGTCGTGGGATTCAACGAGGAAAAGATACAGGCCGCTATCCGCAAAGCGATGATCCATACCGAAAAGGGTGAGGACGAGCAGTTGGTGGCACGTATCAGCACCCGTGTCGCTGCACGCGGCAAGGAGCAGATGGGCGTGGAGGAGATCCAGGACCAGGTAGAGCGTGAGCTGATGAAGAGTTCGCGCAAGGACGTGGCCCGTGAGTATATCTCCTATCGCAACAAGCGCTCGGTAGCCCGTAAGGCTAAGACCCGCGATATTTTCATGAGCATTGTCAATGCAAAGAAGAACGACATCACTCGCGAGAATGCCAACATGAATGCCGACACGCCTGCCGGCATGATGATGAAGTTTGCTTCCGAGACCACCAAGCCGTTCGTGGACGACTACCTGCTCTCTGAGGATGCGCGTCTGGCTGTGGAGCACAACTATCTCCACATCCACGACAAGGACTATTATCCCACCAAGTCGCTCACCTGTGTGCAGCATCCGCTCGACGTCATCCTGCGCAACGGATTCACGGCAGGTCACGGATCTTCCCGTCCGGCCAAGCGCATCGAGACGGCAGCCGTACTGGCTTGCATCTCCCTGGAGACTTGTCAGAACGAGATGCACGGAGGTCAGGCCATTCCGGCTTTCGACTTCTACCTCGCTCCCTATGTGCGCTATACCTATGAGGAGGAAGTGAGGTCGTTGGAGCAGTTTGAGGGTCGCAGTCTCGATGATCTCCGCACGGCAGAGATCAAGGACTATCTGGAGGCTCCGCTTGATGGTCTCGATGGCGACGAGCGCTTGCGCCAGTTTGCCATCAACAAGACTGTGGGCCGCGTCCACCAGGCCATGGAGGCGTTCATCCACAATATGAACACGATCCACTCCCGTGGTGGCAATCAGGTCGTCTTCTCCTCCATCAATTATGGCACCGACACTTCTGCCGAAGGCCGTTGTGTGATGCGCGAGATACTCAAATCGACCTATCAGGGTGTGGGCGATGGCGAGACGGCTATCTTCCCCATCCAGATCTGGAAGAAGAAGAGAGGCGTCAACTATCTGCCGGAGGATCCTAATTATGACCTCTACAAGCTCGCTTGCAAGGTGACGGCGCGCCGCTTCTTCCCCAATTTCCTCAACCTCGATGCCACCTTCAACCAGAATGAGAACTGGCGTGCTGACGATCCCGACCGTGCGCGTTGGGAGATCGCCACGATGGGATGCCGCACCCGTGTCTTCGAGAACCGATTCGGACCGAAGACGAGCGTAGGCCGTGGCAACCTCAGTTTCTCCACTATCAATATCGTGAAGCTCGCCATCGAGTGTATGGGTATTGAGGACCAGCAGGAGCGTGTGGATAAGTTCTTTGAGAAGCTCGACGAAATGCTCGATGTGGCGGCTCATCAGCTCGACGACCGCCTCCAGTTCCAGGCCACTGCCTTGGCCAAGCAGTTCCCCATGCTCATGAAGTATCTCTGGATCGGAGCAGAGCAGCTCAAGCCGGAGGACACCATTGAGCGGGTTATCAACCAGGGCACGCTTGGTATCGGCTTCATCGGACTGGCCGAATGTCTTGTGGCCCTCACCGGTCATCATCATGGCGAGAGCGAGGAGGCACAGAAGTTGGGACTGCGGATCGTGACCCACATGCGCGACCGTGCCAACGAGTTCTCTGAGAAGTATCACCACAACTACTCCATCCTCGCTACGCCTGCCGAGGGTCTGAGTGGCAAGTTCACCAAGCGTGACCGCAAGGAGTTTGGCATCCTGCCCGGTATCACCGACCGCGAGTATTACACCAACTCCAACCATGTCCCCGTCTATTACAAGTGCTCAGCGCTTCACAAGGCCGAGGTGGAGGCTCCGTACCACGACCTCACGCGTGGTGGTCATATCTTCTACGTCGAGGTCGATGGCGATGCCACCCACAATCCTTCTGCCATCATGCGCGTGGTCGATATGATGGACCGCTTCAATATGGGCTACGGTTCGGTGAACCACAACCGCAACCGCTGCATGAAGTGTGGTTATGAGAATGCGGATCCTAACATGGAAGTTTGTCCGAAGTGTGGCAGTACGGACATTGACCGCCTCCAGCGCATCACCGGCTACCTTGTTGGTACCACGGAGCGCTGGAACTCTGCCAAACTTGCTGAGCTCAAGGATCGTGTCACCCATACGCTATAGCATCGTGCGATCTACTAATTGATAGAAACATATAGGGTGGGGGTGTGTCAAAATCGGCTTTTGGCGCACCCTCTTTCTTAAGCATATAATTCCATGAACGAATCTTCCACCAAACTACAGGACACCATCTCCGTCCTTCAGGTCGTCCACGACACGATGGTCGATGGACCGGGCATGCGTACCACGGTCTATTGTGCTGGCTGCCCCAACCATTGTCCGGGTTGTCACAACCCCGAGTCGTGGGACATCCAGCATGGCACTCCCGTCTCTGTCGCCACGCTCCTTGATGAGCTCCTGGCCGATCCATTCGCCGACGTTACCTTCTCTGGCGGTGATCCGATGTTTCAGGCCGAAGCCTTCGCACGCCTGGCCGATGGCTTGCGCGAGCGCAGCCGCAAGACCATCTGGTGCTATACGGGTCTCACCTTTGAGCAGATCCTCACCCATCCCAGCCAGCGTGCCCTCCTCGAAAGGGTCGATGTGCTGGTCGATGGACCCTTCATCCTTGCACAGCGTGATCCAGACCTGGTCTTCAGAGGCAGCGCGAACCAGCGTGTCATCGACGTACCCGCCTCGCTGCGCCGTGGCGAGGTGGTGACAATACCGCATCCCGAGGACCTTTTTTGAGGCTGCTTCCCTGTAGGAGGACAACGAAAACAGCGCACGACACGAACTATGCTTCGCAAGGACTGCATCCTTGTTTTGCAAAGCATAAGAAACAACGGGAGGGAGACAAGCAACCTTATCTCCCTCCCGTTATTAGAAGTCTATCACCGATTGGCGATAGCACAGGAATCGTAAAACTGTAGGTGTGGGCTTACTTCTTCACCGGACGGATAGAGAAGCCGAAGTAGCGGTTGTAGCAGGTCACTTCCTGTCCGTTGGGTGCTATGCAGAGATACTTGGCCTGCACATTGGCCTTCTCGTTGAGGGAGGAAGTCCAGTAGTAGCCGGAAGCGTTGCTCTGGAAGAGGATGCTGCCATACATACGGCCAGCGAACGGCATGAAGATGCTGTTGCCATTGGGGCCGGTCACTTTCAGACCGCCCACGCCCATGTCGTAGTCCTCCTCCCAGGTGCAGTCTTCGATGAGCTCCTGCATCTCCTCTGGGGTCGGCATGCGCCATCCGTCGCCGAGCAACTGTGCGGCAGCATCGTCGCTCTCGTCAAGTACTTCCTTATTGTCGATGAAGCCGTCGAGGCCGTAGCCCACCGACGAGACATACTTGGTGAGTTGGTTGTAGCTTGTGCCGTGCTTGTAAGTAGCCCATTCATAGTTGTCCTTGCCTTCTATTTCGCCCCATGCGAAGTAGGTGCCGAAGTCCCACGGGTTCTCTGCGCCGAGGTTGCGCTGCGCCCATTTCACGCTCAGACCGAGATCTACGGCCTCCTCGTCGCCTGCCGGCGGCGTGGTGGGCTCTGAGAAGGTGATGCTGTCGGCGTTCTCGATGAGGGTCTTCTCACCGTCCACCCATACATACACATTGTGCTTTGTCTGTGCCTGCATAGCCATCGAGAGTGCACAGGCGAAAAATAAGGTCAGTATTTTCTTCATAATTGTTTTGATTTTTGGTAAAAGTGGGGCCGCTTGCAGCACGCTTGCTTTGGGCGGCCCCTGCTGTTATCAAATGAAAATTAAGATGATGTTTTACTTGATGATGATCTTGCGACCCTGCTCCACGACCACGCCGCGGTAATCCTTGCCGACGCGTTGTCCGGCGAGGTTGTAGCGAGGCTGATCACCCTGCTGTCCGTTGGCTGTGATCTCGGCGATGCCGTTGACGTAGAGCGTGGCGTCGTTGGAGAAGGAAGACTCGTTCTCCTCGTTGGTGTCGCTCTTGTAGAGGGCCGTCACGTTATAGACATGGTCTCCCGTGTTCACACCATGGTCGTCGAAGGTGGTCTGCGTTCCGCTGACCTCTCCCACGCGCTTGGCGTCGCGGTAGATGTAGTACTTCGTGATCTGGTCCTTGGCGCCCACGACACCCTTCTCGAAGGTCACGTCGTCGATACCGAAGAGGAAGCTATTGTTGGCGTCGCTCTTGTGGTGGATGGCGAGGAATTTCGTTCCCTCCTCCACATCAACGGTGATCTCCTTCCAGTTGGCCTCCTCAGAGATGGCGTTGGTGCCGTCGGCCTTGTAAGAGTTGATGAATTTGAAGTCGCTTGTCTTCGTGCCCGTCTTGGAGGAGAGCACGTCGAAGGCCTCGTTGTAAGGCAGCACGTTGCCCCACTCATCGACTACCGTCACGTTGAAGGCATAGAACTTGATGGTCTGTGCCTTGCCCGAGAGCTCGGGGGTAATGAGCCAGTTGTCGGCAGCGATCGGCATGCCTGCCACGCTGTTGGCATAGGGAGCACCAGCAAACTGGGCTCCGCTCTTCGGCGTAAGACCCGGGTTGCTCATCACGACGGGGAATGCGTCGGTGACCATGTCGGGGTTGAAGGCGAAGAAGGCGAGCGGCAGGTTCTGTCCGGGATAACTGTAGTTCTGGAAGAAGCCGCCTGCCAGACCCTTGTCGCCGTCGATGAGCGTCCACTCACCCAGTTCGGGGTCGAAGGCTGCATAGTCCTCGAAGTCCTCAGTGACAACCTCGGGCTGCGGCATGGACGGTCTGCTCCAGGAGAGCTTCACCGTGCCGTCGTCGCCAGGAGCCGTGGCCTTCAGGTCGCTGACGGCAGAGTAGGAAGAGCGGCGGATGCGTACGGTGGCCTCGTCGGTGGTGTTGTCCGTGTCGAGCATGTCGCCGTCAAAGACCACTTGGGCCTTGAGGGTGGCGTTCTCGCCGAGGTTGACACCAGCATGGAAACTCAGCGTCAGGGTGTCAGACTCCAGCACGCCGAGGGCGCGGGATGCCGTAACGGTATCTACGGGGATATTGTTGCAGTAGAGCACGACGCTGTATCCGCTGGCCTTCTCCGCGCCGTAGTTCTTCACGGTCACGTTGGCCTCGAGTGTCTTTCCGCCCGTCACGCTCTTCGGAGTAGCGAGCTTGATGGCGGCGAGGTTGTGCTGCTTCTGGTCGAAGACGTTGATGTCGTCGATGCCGACGTAGGTCTTCTCGGGATCACCGTCGCAGATGGCGCGGAACTTGATGAGGACGAACTTCTCGTCGGCCCAGGGAGCGAGGCTCAGTTCCTTGCGCTCCCATCCATCGGCAGTCACCGTCGAGAGGTCATAGGTGTGGAGCTCGCGCTCCTCGGCGTCGGGTGTCTCGATGAGGATGCGCAGGCGGGCGCGCTCACCCTTCTTGGCGTAGAGGCTGAAGAAGAGTTTCGGATTCTCCGCGCCGTTGAGTGCGATCTTCGGCATATTCATTGATACCTCGTCGCCGACCTGGATGTCATATACTCTGTCGCCGAAACCGGTATCTACGCTATACTGTCTCCAGCGCAGGGAACCAGCGTCGCCGTCGGAAGGATTGTCGTTGACGAGCATCCAGCCGGCAGGATTCATGCGGCTGTTGTGGATGTCATTGCCCTCGGTCCATACGAAACCGTTCTCCAGGTGGCCGTTGCTCAGGCTCTCCTTGAACGGGAGCGTGATGGCCGGGCCAACGATGAGCGGGTGGGTGCCGTAGTAGCCGCTGTTGCCCGCGGGGTTGTCGGCACGTGCGCCGAGCTGGAAGATAGACTGCGTCACGCCGTCTCCAGCTTGCGACTCGTCGGGATCAATAGGCAGGGTCATCTCGGTCACGCCCGGGTCGCTCGTGGCTACGAGGTCGCCGATGCTCATACCGTAGGTCGTCTTGATCATCTCGAAGAGCGACACCGTGACCTGTGAGGGATCGACATAGCCCTTGTTGGCACCGTAGTTGCGTGCCTCGGGCCACTGTGCGAGCACGTTGTTGCCGTTGTCGAGGAGTTTCACGCCCTCCGGGCTCAAGGGGACGTCGAGTCCGATATAGGCGGAGCGTGATGCCTTCGATCCTTCCTCGCCGTCGAGCAATGCCGTCACACGGTAGCTATGGTAGCCGTTGGAGGGCACGTCGTTGTCTTCGTAAGTGATCGTCTGGCCAGGCTTGCCTGCGCCGAGGGTAGCCACCTTCACGCCATTGCGCTTGATGATGACGCCGTCCACCTTGGAGAGCGGCTTGCCATCGACGGTCGTCGTTGGCAGCATGAAGCTCACTGTAGCCTTCAGCTTGCCCTGCTCGGCAGGAGTCACCTCCAGGTCTTCCACGGCTGCGGGCGACGTGGACAGCGGACCCTTCTCGATGCTGAGGTCGTCCAGGAACAGCCAGTAGCGGTTGGCCTCGGCAGTATTGTCGTGGAAGCCGAAGCGATAGGTCACCTCTTCGTCGAACGTCAGATAATAGGTGCGGGTCTCGAAGTCGTCTCCCTTCGGCTCAAAGGTCGGCTGGAGGGTCTTCGTAAACTGGGCGGGGTTGTCGCCCTCGCCGTATTTCACCTCGAAGGAGTTGACCCAGTTGGTGGCTGCGTTGCGGATATTAAACTTGATGATATACTGTCTTCCGGGCAGGAAATGGATGGGGGGCGTGACGAGCCAGTCGTCGTTGCCGTTGTTTGCGCTGTACTCGCTGCGCATACTTCCATCGTAGGAATCACTCCATCCCCATGTCAGTCCGTCGTTGTTGGCATCGATGACCGTGAAAACATCGGCATCATCGGTCGTGGCGAACGAAGTCTCCCAGTCCGGCTCGATGGGCTGGTCGGAACCACGAAGCGGGGCTTGCACCTGCTTGGCGGGCACTTGCTTCTGCTTTACCACCGGCGCGTCCACTCGGGTGAAGCGCGATGCGTCAGGGAAGATCACGGGTGTGGGTGTCTTCTGGATTGCTGGTGCGTCGTCCGTCTGTGCCAACGCTGATAGTGAGGCCAGCGACAGCGGCACGAAAGCCAGTCTGAATAGTGATAATTTCGTCATCTTTAATATAATTAGAACATTAAGTGTATGATTTCATTTGATAATCGTCTCACGTCGATAGTCTGTCCGCAAAATTAAGACAATATTTTGATATGACCAACGATTTCTCCTGTTTTTTTCTTATTCCGCACTTTTTGGGACAAATATCGATGCACATTCCCATGAACGCTCTGTTTTTTTACCAGAAATCGCCCGTTGTCAGTCATGAGATACTGCAGAATGTTCACTCTTTATACATGTATGCGCAACCCCAAACGGCCGATAGAGATTAAACCGAGAACGAATGTAAAGTTTTATTTAAAAAATCATCCCTTTTTGAACACTTTTAAGGAAATAATTGCTAACTTTGCCCCACCAATGAAACAGAACTACCTATTGACCCTGATTATGTGTCTGCTTCTTAGCTCTTCGCTATGGGCACAGGACGCGCGAAAACTCGTTGCCGACTTCGATAAGAAGGGCAGCGTGAAGGCCGCCAACCGCTTCTTCGACTACCTTGATCAGGAGCAATTCACCGACGAAAGAATACAGTTTGCCACCAACACACCCACAGACTCTCTGCGCAAGGAAGTGTGGTATTGGGCTGGAGAGTGGTTCAACGATACCCAGGAGTATGGGCTCGCCCGCCAATATGCGCTCCGCGCACTGCCCCTCTACCGTCATGACAATGCCGCCAAGGGCGACTGCCTCAATCTGCTGGCCATTATCGGTGTGCGGCTGGCCGACTTCCCTGCAGCCGCACAGTATGCCACGCGTTGCGTCCGCATCTACAAGAAGCTGCGCGATCCCGACCAGACTTCCTCCGCCCTCAATACCTTAGCGGGCATCAACCTGGCTGCCAACCACCCGAGACAAGCTGAAAAGCACATCCTGCAGGCGCTACGCTATGCCTCCCGCGCAAACAACCGACCGCGACAGGCCGTCATCAATGGCATGGCGTCGGAAATCTACTATAAGCTCGGCAATTACCAGCGTTCGCTTCAATATGCGCAAAAGGCATACGTAATCGACTCTCTGCTTGGCAATGAGGGAAAGATGGCCGTCCGGCTCACCATGCAGGGGGCGGCACTGGGCGGAATGAAGCGTGACGACGAGGCCGTCGCCGTCTATCAAAAAGCTATTCCCACGCTCCGCAGCGTGGGCAATATCCACTCCCTCGGCATCGCTCTCAACCAAATGGGTTTTATCCTTTTGAGACAAAAGCAGGAGCAGGCGGCCGTGGAGGCTTTCCGCGAGGCGTCCGGCATCTTCTCGAAGATGGGCGACCTCTATAATGGGTGCACCGCCCGCAAGGGCCTCTATGAGGCTTATTGGAACCTCAACCCCGATAGTGCGCGCATGAGTTGGAACGGTTCAACGCTCTCCGCGACTCGCTCTACTCCACATCGACGGCCAAGGCGTTGGCTCGCTACGAGGCAGAGTTTGGCAACGATCAGCTGCGCGAGGAGGTCTCGGCGGGTAAGAACGCCCACTTACGTGACCTGCTCATCTCTGCAGCCGTCTTGTTGCTGCTCATCGGCCTTTTCCTTTGGGTGCAGCACCGTCGCACGCGGGCCCATCGGGCACAGTTGCGCCAACTCTTCCGGGAGTTGCACCGTCTCGAAAGTCTTTCTGCCCCTGCGGCAGCCGAGACCGTTGTGAATCCTGAGTTAACAGCGCATTCTTCCGCTGCTGATACAGAGGAAGGCTCTGCCACGCCCATTCCTTCATCCCAAACGACACCATCGCCCGATAGTGTGCAACCTTCCGTGGAGTCGTCGCCCGCCGATATGGCCGATACGCTCTGTCGCCAGGTCATCGAGGTGGTGCGATCGGGAATGGCCAAGGGCGAGGTGAGCGTCACCGCCGTGGCTTCCAAACTCAATATGGGCGAGCAGACCTTCCGCCGCCGCTTTGTCTGCGAGACGGGACAGCAGCCCAAGATGTTCATCACAGCCATCCAGATGGACCTTGCCGCCCGTCTGTTGCTTCAGGATAGCTCGCGCCCCGTGGGCGAAGTGGCACGCGAATGTGGTTTTGACGAGGCCAGTGCTTTCTCCCACGCTTTCAAGAAGGCTTACGCCTGTTCTCCGACGCAGTATCGCCAGAGTGCTTCGCCGGCATAAACACACATATATATAACAAGGTATAGCGCTTCCCAAGGAAGCTGGTTAGTTTTCCTCAAGAATGTCCTGCAAGTCGTGGATGACGGTTTGCAGGCATTGTTGTATTTGTGGTTGCTCCAAATCGTTGATATGCTCGGGCGACAAGGAGGTGAGGGCGTCGAGACAACCCATTTGCATCATCGTGGCAATGGGTAGGAGCTTATGGGCGATCTTGCTGATATCGGTGGTGGAAGAGGGCGTCTCGGTGGGGTTTGCTGCGTCGGTAGAGCTTGTGGATGGGTTTTGTATCTGTTGTAACAAGACGAGATACTGCGCCAACTCCTGACGGACCGTTCGGACAATCTCCTCGGCCGCCTCGGGGTCATCGTCTGCAAAGGCAACGAGCGGTGCAAAGCGAGGAGGTATGGAGGTTGACTGTGAGGGTGATGGAACTGTGTCGGAAACGTGATCCTGCGAGACACCGAGAACCTTGGCGAGCGCATCGACACGAAATGGTTTGAACAGGCAGTCGTCGAAGCCTACCTCTTTCAGCTGGCTGAGGATGCTGCTGTCGTGTGCCGTCATTGCCACTACCCGCATGTGGGTGTGGTTCAGGTGCTGGATGATCTCCATTCCGTTCATCTCTGGCATCTCAATGTCCATGAGCATGAGGGAGGGTTTCTCGTTGTGGAGAGCGGTGAGCGCGTCGGTGACATGATGGCAGACGATGACCTTCTCTGGGGCGATCGGCAGACGGCGCAGCATCTCTTGCAGCAGTTGCAGCTGCAAGGGGTCGTCATCGAGCAGGAGGATTTTGGAGTCTTCCCATTCCGCAGCGGGTAGGGTGGGAGTAGCCTCGGCGGTTTCCTCCATCTCCACATCCTCTGTTTTCTCTTCTAACGGAATGGTCACGGTGAAGGTCGATCCGTGGCCCACTACCGACTCCACCTGGATCTCGCCGTCCAGGAGTGAGGCCAGCTCATGGGTGATGGACAAGCCGAGTCCAGCCCCCTCGATGCCTTGTGCGTTCTTTAGTCGGGTGAAGGCTTGGAAGACGTCGTGCTTCTCCTGCGTCGTCATACCTTTCCCCGTGTCCTTTACCGCCACCGTGAGGTGGAATGCCTTCTCTTCTTCGTTGTCGTTGGCAGATAGGGTCGCCACGACGCTGACGCTGCCCTGCGTTGTATATTTTACCGCATTGCCAACAAGGTTGTCCAATATCTGGCGGAAGCGGAAGGCATCGGCGCGGCAGATGGTACCCTTTCCGCCCTGCTCCGTCTTTCCGTCTGTCTTGTCCCGCCATGCCAGTACCATTTGCAGACCCTTTTCCTCGGCCTTCAGCCGATGGCCTTCCACACACTCCCGAAGTAGTTGCGAGGGCGAGAAATTGACGGGGTGTACCTCCATCAGTCCGTTCTCCAGCTGATGGTAGTCGAGGAGTGAGGCTACGAGGTGGGAGAGGTGTCGCGCCGAACCCTGGATGTGGTCCAGACACTCCCTGCCACGGGGTTGATCGACATAGTCTCTCATCATGTCGATGAAACCTGATATAGAGGCGGCGGGTGCCTTGATGTCGTGGGTGATGGTGAGGAGGAGTCGTTCTCGCTGTTGCATGATGCGCTGGATCTCCTCGTTGGCGTCCTCCAGGTTCTCCCGATAGATACGCTCTCTGCGGTTGTCGCGCCAGACATAACCTATTAGGATGACGGCGGCGACGACGGCGACGATAGCCAGCATCCCCATCTGCCACAACAGGTGACGCTGTGCCGCCATGGCCTGGTTGATGCTTTGCTGTATCGACTTGCGCTCCCGGTGATGCACCTCACGGAGCTGCTGGGTCGATTTCAGGGCGAGTTGGGCGTTGATCACCTTGAGGTCGGCCATTTCCTTGTGTACCGCCTTTGCCTGGTGGCCTGTCGTCACCCGTTCCTTGCGGTCCACCTGTTTGAGGATGGTGACCACGTTGCTCGCCACGTTCACCGGGGTGACGACCGTGTCTATCACGGCCGTGTCGTTGTCCACCTTGATGCTCACCGTATCGGCGCGCTCCTTACGGAACACATCCGCCACCCTGCGGAAGAAACCCTTGCGCGTCTTGACCACTTCTACGACCGTACTTTTCTCCTGCACCTTCTGTGGGGTCTTGGGGTGCACGACGACGGAGTCTTCTCCTTTGTCGAGGCTCTCCACCTTCTCGTGCAGGTAGTTTTTGCCTGTCCTTTCCTTCATGGCCTCCGAGAGTTGTTGCAGATTGGCCTGTTCTGCCTTGAGCAGCGAGGACATCACGCTGTCAGCGGCCTCTCGCTTGCGGATATATTCCCGCGAGGCGTGATTGATGGCAAAGATAGATTTCGTGTTGCTATAGACCAAAGCGATGGCCAGGAGCAGCACGACGGCCACGGCGCAATAACCGGCGGCGACCTTGAAGGGGATTGTATTGCGGTGCATGATGGGTGTTCTGTCGTTTCAGGATGCTAAGATAATACAAATCTGCGACGTGACAAAACTTTGTCGGTACTATTATCAAGATGGAGGTGGATAGCAAAAAGAGCAGGCCATTCCACAATGACTTGCTCCCCTTGACTGCCTATACCTTGGAAGGCAATCCGTAACACACTTTCCCAAGAGGTGTCCTTACTCTGCCGTCTGCTCTGTTTCGGCAGGCTGATCTGCCGGCTCTGCGGGCTGATTTACCGTGTCGTCGGAGTCCGTTGTGACGACGGTATCTGCAGGAGCGACGAAGCTGATAGAGTCGGACTGCATCGTACTTACTGGCTCATTCTGAGCGAAAACGTTACCTACTGAAACCATAACCAACGCTGCGACTGCTGCAAAAACTAACTTCTTCATAATGTTTATCTTTTAAATCGTGAATATTAATTGTTTTGTTGAGCTGCCTCGTTGTGTCTCCATTCCTTGGCGGGCTCACTAATTATATCACAATCTGCGTGCCAACTTTTGGTATGATTTTGTAAGTCGTTGATACATAGTGAGAAAATGGTTTTGGCACGAAAAACAGGGGTGTGGAAAGTGTGGAAACAGTGTGGAATTTTTCTACAAAAAAGTGTGGAGATGCCACCGTGGCATCTCCACACTTCCCCATAGGTGGGGACGAGACCCCATCCTGGCATGCAGGTTCACGCCGTCTTATATCCCGTATTTCTTCATCTTATTATATAAGGTCTTGCGATCGATGGCGAGGAGCAGGGCCGCCTTGCTCTTGTTGCCGTCCGCGGCTTGGAGTGCATGGACGATCCGCTGCCGCTCCGTCTGCTCGTCATGGAGGGTGATGGGGTCTGTAGGCTGGGCGTGGTTCATACACTGATCCAGTTCCTTCACACCGATGTAGTCGCCTTTGGTCAAGAGGACGGCTCGCTTCATCACATTGTTCAGTTCGCGGAGGTTGCCGGGCCACCCGTAGGAAGCTATCCGTTCGGTAGCCTTTCGGTCGAAGCCGACGACGTGGCGTCTCAGTTCTTGGTTGGCCTGTCGGACGAAGAGGTCGGCAAAGAGAAACAGGTCCGTGCCGCGGTCGCGCAGGGCGGGCATGTGGATTGTAAACTCGTTGATGCGGTGGTAGAGGTCCTCGCGAAACTTACCCTCGGCCACTCGCTGTTCCAGGTTTTCGTTGGTGGCACAGACCAGACGCAGATCGATGTCGATCTCGCGGGTGCTGCCGACTGGACGTATCTTACGCTCCTGGAGCGCGCGGAGCAGTTGCACCTGCACCTCGTAGTTGAGGTTTCCCATCTCGTCGAGAAACAGCGTGCCGCCGTTGGCCGTCTCGAAGGCACCCTTCTTGTCTTGGTCGGCACCCGTAAAGGCTCCCTTAACATAGCCGAAAAACTCCGAGGCTGCCACTTCGCGCGGGATGGCCCCGCAGTCGAGGGCAAAGAACGGCTTGTCGGCACGCGGGCTTAGCTCGTGGATGCGACGGGCGACATACTCCTTTCCCGTGCCGCTCGCACCGAGGATGAGTACCGACATCGGCGTGGGGGCCACCAGCGACACGAAGTCATAGAGTCGGCGGGAGGCCTCGCTCTTGCCCTCGATGTAGCGGGGCACGGTGTCTCCTCCCTCCGTCGTGTCATTTGTTGGCTGGGCAGCTGGTGCGCTGGCATCGGACAGAGGGGTGGGGGGCTGTGTGGACGCATGAGCCCTCAGCGCCTCCTGGATCTTCTCCAGCAGAATGTCGGGCTGAAACGGTTTGGCGATATAGTCGGTGGCACCCGCCTTCATGGCGAGGACGGCGTTCTGTACCTCGGCATAGCTCGTCATCACGATGAAAGGAATCCGCAGGTTGTGCTCCTGCGCCCATTTGAGCACGGCGAGGCCATCGTGGTCGGGCAGGCGGAAATCGGAGAGGATCAAGTCGCGATCTCCGTCCTTCTCCAGCAGGAGCAACGCGCCCTTGACCGAGGTGGCTTTCTCCACTTCGAATCCCTTTTTTCTCAACCATGTCTGAATCAGGGTGCCAAACGACAGGTCATCCTCCACAATCAGTATCTTTGCCATATCTTCAGGTCTCTTGCTTATTTGTGGATGCAAAAGTAAGGGATATGCTAAAGTCTGGCAAGAAAAAAATAATAAAAAACAATAAGGCTTATCAGGAAAATGGCGTGACAAGGTCGTTGTGGAGTAGGGGAAGTGGTGGGTGAAACCATCCTAACTGGATGAAAAATGGTATAAAGTCGTGTGAAAAATCTATCACGACGGCTAAAATGGTAGCTGCAGACTTGGAAAAAGGCTACAAAATACGTGTAAAAAAGGCTTTTTTAAGGTCTTGATACTTTTTTGCAACACTTTGTATGATTTTTACAACAACATAATTTCCAACAAGTTATACCTTTGCCGCCAGAAACTGAAGTAAAATATCTGTCCAGTGAAGAAAGAAGACCACGACATCCGCCACCAGAGGCTTCCCCATGAAGCCCATGCGCATCTTCCACGTCGTCCATCCCACGATGAGTTTGTGCACAATGTGGTACGCCTGATTATTGCCTCGATGCCTGTCCGCAGGCATGGTGTGGCTGAGATCGCGTCGAGCTTGTCGCTCGGCGAGCAGACTTTCCGCCGCCATATCTTTGCCGCCACAGGACTTGCGCCAAAAGATTTCATCACGAGTGTGCAGATGCGCGAGGCCGCAAGGTTGCTCATCGATTGTCAGGATGTTCGGATCCGGGATGTGGGTTGCCGCTGTGGATTCGACGACGCGAGCGCATTCACCAACACCTTTAAGAAATGTTATGGCATGGGGCCGAGACAATTTCGCAACCTACACAACGATGAAGCAGAATAATAAAAGAACGGAAGCGAAATCGGGGTGTAAAATATACAAACAGTTGTGTTTTTCTCTCAAAAGTTAGCAAATTGCGTTATCGAAGCGAATGTTTGCGGTTTTTGTAAGATATTTGCAACTGTTAATTTGGGCCTTTTACTTAACTTTGCAGCGTGATACCACGTATTGCAGACTTAGACAATCACTGAACATAAAAAACTAAATAGAGTATGCCGAAGAGAAAGACCATTTGTACCGCCTTCCTCCTCCCGCTGACACTCACCGGTTGGAGTCTCCACTGCACCGCGCAGAAGGAGCTCTCTTGGGTGGGCGGCACTGTCTTCGTCTTCGGCGATGTTTTCGAGGCGGGTGGGACCGTTCGCCACCGCTTTCTGCTTCGCAATGCTGGCGAAGCCACATTTCATATCCTCTCTGCCCGTCCTGGCTGCGACTGCACGTCGGCGGTCTATGACACCCGCAGCGTGCAGCCCGGTGACACGGCGTGGGTAGAGGTCAGCTATGACCCGCATGGACAGGAAGGGCCCTTCCGGGAGCGCGTTCGTGTCGAGACCGACAGTCCCGCTGGCTGCAATACCTTATTTATTAAAGGGACGGTAGTGCCGTCAGGCGATGGGGGAGACAGGCCATCCGCCGCCCGTCAGGAGGTCGGGACGGCGGAAGGACGCGACTGAAGAATCACTATTTTCCAATCAATTTTACCCATTAGTCTATGAAAAAAAACATTCTATTCATGATGACGCTCCTGTTGTCCACTCTATGGGCGCAGGCAGCGAGGGACTGGAATCCCCCGTCGGGGAATCAATATCCGTCCCATGCCGTAGTTTATGCGACGCTTTTTGATGCGTCGGGGCAGGAGGTTGACAATGTCGCCGATATGCGCGTTGGTGCGTTCATCGATGGTGAGTGCCGTGCAGCCGCAAACCCAGTAGTTCGCGAAACCCCTAACGGGGGGCGGTATATCTACACGCTCCGCATCGGTGTGAACGATGCCGACAAGGGCAAGAAGGTACAATTTGTGCTTCACGACATTCCAGGAAATGAGTATGTACTTCCTGAAACCATTACCGTGACGGGTGGTGACGAGACGGTTGGGGGCGTTCCTTCAAATCCCTTCCATCTGACGTTTACTCCCATAACGGCTATCAACGGACCAGCAGAGCTTCATGTCAACATGGGTGAGACGGTCAATCTGCGCGAGAAATTTAGTTTCGAGCCAGAAGGTGCGTCGCTCCCAGAAGTCCTTCCGTGGGTTAAAGATACCTGTAGCAGCTTTACTATCGTGAACGACGTCCTGACACCTGTACGAACAGGCAGCTGGGCTTACTTCGACCTGTCTATTAGTGGCTGTTGGCATCGTACGCAACTTTTCATTCACCAGCCGATCACGGGTCTCGCTATCAACGACACGGATTATCCTGGCGGCGTGATCACTGTCCCTGTGAATGAAGATGTTATGCTCAACAGGGCGTTGGAAGACATTTTGATAATCCGTCCGGCCAACGCTACAGAGAAGGTGAAGTGGACCCCGTCAGACCCCACGGCCATTGTCGATACGCAGGGAGGATGGTGGAATCCTGTCAAGCCGGGAACCTATACAATGACGGCCACTGCGCCAGGTGTAGATCCCGTGACGGTGACGGTCAAGATCATCCAGCCTGTCGAAAGGATGACTCCTAATTACGATGAGATCCGTCTTCGTGTGGGTGATGAGCTGACACAGTATCTCCCCTATACCTATACGATTTATCCCGAGAATGCCACCGACAAGGAGGCAGGCATCTCCTATGGCATCAGCAGCGAGGATGGTATCTTGCAGCGCAATGATGATGGTACCATCAAGGCGGTGAATTCAGGAAGCACCACGGTGTGGGTTTACCACAAGGACATTCCTAACGGACCCATTAGCCTTTCGGTCTATGTCATTGACTTCCCGACGAAGGAGTCCTTGGCGGTCAAGAACGACCCGTTCTCTGTGACACTTGCTGATTATGAATTGTCCAAGGTTGATATCTATCAGCGCCTTGTGGGCAACATCGAAAACACGGGAACGATCAACTTCCCCCATGAGTTCGATTTTGCTGAGGATACCGCGGGTGAAGGTATTCTGACATTGAACACCGACGGCGACGGCAAGGTAAATGAGGTTTTGGCCAAGCAATATGGCTCTACTGCCGTGAAGTGGACTTACAACCGAACCGCCATGGGCTTCAACGAAGATGGCTCTTTCAATGCAGACAAGGAGTACAACTTCTCCGTTGGTTTCAAGCTGAACATCGTGGAGGGTCTTGCAGACGTTTGGTTAGATAGGTTGCAGATGGACGTCAATGACACCGAGGCTGTGATGGTAATTAAGACCAGACCCGAGAATTTCTTGCTTGATGAGAAGCAGCTCACATGGAGAATTCCTCCTTATAGTGATACGGACGATACCCCCGTTTTGGAAATCGGCGATCGCATTGAGGGAAAGAACGAGTGGAAGGTCACGGCCAACCGCCTTGGAAATTACAACGTGGGTATCTCCTATGGCCAGATTGTCCAGGAAGGCAGTGTGGAAATCGGCCAACGTCTTTTGCTTGGTGAGGGATGGAGTTGGATCTCGCTCTTTGCCAACAAGGTCGGCCAAGATATCTTCTACAAGTATTTCTATGACGCACAGGAGGTTCGATCGCAATATATGCTCGTTTATAACGATCCCGAATATGGATTCTTTGGCGACCTCATGGAGTTGACCACGGCGGAAGCCTATAAGATTTGCGTCAAGGATGGTGCTCACTTCGATATGTTCCTCTATGATGGCGGTGTGTACAACTATAATACAGGCCGTGATATCAACCTTATGCCTGGCTGGACGTGGGTGAGCAATCCCTACTGCTTCGACCACGATTTGCAGGTGGCTCTCGGCAAGGCAACCTTTGCCAACGATTCGCGCATCGTCTCCAAGAATGATGGCTTCGCCACCTTCCAGGACGGCCAGTGGGTAGGAACGCTCACGCGCTTCAACGCAGGCGAGGGCTACCTGGTCTATAACGCTGCTGCAGAGAATGCCTTTGTGTCGTTTGCCGCCGAGGGAGTGATCCCGAAAGCCGAGCCGCGCAGCGTGGCTTCCGCCCGCCGTGCCGCCGAGCAGAGCGTGTGGAGCTATGACGGCAGTCGCTTTGCCGATAACATGAGTGTCATCTGTCAGCCCACGACGGAACTTGAGGCCGACCGCTACACCATCGGTGCCTTTGTCGGCGACGAGTGTCGCGGAGAAGGCCGGATGATCAATGGCCGCTTCTTCGTCACCGTCCATGGCGAGATGGGCGAGAAGGTCAGCTTCCGCCTCTATGACGCATTGACGGGCGAATACTTCGTCCTCGACGACGCTGTGGACTTTGCCTCCACCGTAGGCACCTATCAGCGTCCGATGGCACTCAACACCCCGACGCTCACGGGCATTGACAGCGTCACGGGCGACCAGGGCGTAGCCGTCTATCTCGATGGTGGCCGTGTGGTCGTGGCGGGGG
>ULKL01014915.1_pt1 | contig 18076 bp, 17 predicted proteins | sample 1951161 | NCBI WGS metagenome assembly ULKL01 (sample SAMEA4835501, study PRJEB28245) | human gut metagenome | biome: gut microbiome; material: fecal sample | place: Denmark | collected 2008
TTTTTGTGGCAATACGTGAATACCGATACGCTTACTGATATCACGGGTATTCTCTCCCTTTTCAATAATCCGATCTTCGAGCTCAACGAGCAACAGCAGAAGCGTCTGAAGCGAGACTATGATGCTATCGAAGAGCGACTGAACGATGACAGTCATCATTTCCAGGAAGACATCATGGAATGCTGCACACAGATCCTCTTCCTCGACTTTTATGAGTTCCATGCCCATAACAATGAAGGAATTGTCAACATCAGTTTGCAGACGAAAACCGTCATGTCTGGATTTCTTGCTATGCTTGATAGAGGCGAGTATGTACGCCATCGCGGTATTGGTTATTATGCTGACAAGCTCTGTGTCACGGCTAAGTATCTCTCTGAAGTATGCAAACAGGTCAGTGGCATGGGTGCCAACTACTGGATCAACCGCTTTGCAGCGCTCCATATCCGCCAGTTGCTATTAGAGAAAGAACTGTCGTTCACGGAGATCTCTGATAAGTTTGACTTTTCCTCACCCGCTTACTTCACTCGCTTTGTACAAAAAAATCTCGGAGCACCACCTTCGGCGTTCCGAGAATAAACTCTGACAACTTTATCTGATGTATTTGTTGTTAATGTAGTCCAAGTTGTTGGAGATTCCGACAACTATAACAACCGGAACAACTCTTGCAACCCATTTATTCTTGTCTTTCTTGTCGTAGCGTCATCGCGCCTCATATGCGTCGCGTTTCCGACACATATGTGACGTAATCATAACTCATTTGAATCGCAGTTCTCCGTTTTCTATGACGAGACCCTTATAGCTGCTCGACACACGTCGTCCATGAAGGTCATAAACCCGAACATTATCCGTGGTATGGGCACGGGCAGTCGCTATCCCCGTTGTTCTTTCTCCCGGGAAGAAATCGCGCAAGGCATTGTAGACATATTCCACAGAAGGGAGAAACTCGTGGCGGGCTCCTGCCTTCTCATGGAAAGTCATATTGCGGGCGTTGAACCAAGCCGAGCGCGTTGCCATACCTTCTATCTGATCAAGAATCTCACGATAAGCCGAATCGCTTGTACCGGCTGCAGCCCAAATCTGATAGTCATTGGCTGTATAACCCTGTTGCTGGATACGCTGTATGAGATAGTCGGCGGTCTGTGTGGGACGGTTCTGTCCCGCAAAACTCCCAAGCGACCAACAGTCACCACTCATAGGGATGAACTTACTGAAGAGGTCGAGCGTCTCGTCCAAAGCGAACCAGGTAGTCACACCACCCATGGAGAAGCCGCCTATGACGCGGTGATTGCGTGAGGCACGTAGTCCGGCAGCATCTGTTGTCTCTGCATAAGTGCGGTAGCGACTTTCCACCAAAGGTATGAGATCGTTGCGAAGTTCCTGAGGAAGGGCTCGACAGTAAGAACCGGCATCTACATAGTTGGGAGTAGGACTCCCGTAGTTGTAAGTAGGCGAGACTACGATGACCGGTTCAATCACCCCATCCTCAATGGCATGGTCAAGCACTTTTCGCTGAATACCATTCTCTGCTGTCCAGGTTGTCGATGCGTCACCATAATGTCCGTGAACGAGATAGATGATATTATATCTACGATTGCTATTCTCATAGCCAAAAGGCAGATAGACATAAGCATCATTCTGACGGGAACCTCCGTTCTGGTTAACATAATCACGCGTATTGTATGTGATATGCACAACCGTTCCGCGCTGGTCTGCCTCTGTGGAATAAGAAGACGGATATAGCGTGGTCTGGCTCACCATAACCCCATTTCTCGTCGTGGACGGTGTAGTCGTCTCGGATGTCGTATCTGTATTGGGTGTGTCAGTGTCCATAGCTTCCTCCACTCCTCCGGCGCTGCAGGCTAAGAGCAAACCTGACAACACTAAAAATGCAGCTTTCCTTCGCATAACCTCATAATATTTCATGTAATCTGTTTTATGTTAGCTATCCAGCCTTTATCTGACCATGAATTTTCGTCCATTCCGGATATAAGTGCCGGCAGCTAAAGTGGTGACGTCATCCCCCATTGCCTTTCCGTCGAGTGTATAGATAGCCATGGAACGTTTAGAATTATCTACGTTTACCTTGTCAATGCTTGTCACAAGATCAGCAATACCAATGCGCTGAAGCCAAGAAGTGACAACAGCAGTGTAGGAACTCTGATTATTCGTGCCATTGGTTCCGAAGCCCTCCAAATGATTGGAGTTTGGCGTTTTATTGACGATATTCGTCAAACAGGAATATGTACCGGAATAATAAGTTGTGAAAGGAATCACTGTCTTACCCGAGAAGTCATAGGTCTCGAGGAATGTATCGATTAGCTTCGGAGTCGTCATCCACCACACAGGGCAGCCGATGAAGATATAGCTATAGGGGCTGAAATCATGCGTCGTATCAGCCAAGGCCGGACGGGAGTCGTTCTGATACTCCTCATAGGCTCGCCCGTAGGCTGTGGTCTGATAATCGGTGGAATAAGGTTCTGCCGGTTCAATGCGGTAGATGTCTGCACCAGTCTGGTTCTGTATCTCATTAGCCAGTGCCCGGGTGTTTCCTCCCCAGCTGAAGTAAGCGATAATCATCTTGTTCTGCGCTTTTACAGAGATGGCCGCCAACATCATCAATGTCATCAATGTGAAAATCTTTTTCATACCTATTATTTTTAGATTTGTTATTCTGCTTCCACCAATATCTGCTCTATCTCTGTCGGCCTGAGTTTTTTCGGACATCCCGCTGTGATTATAGTAGTTTCAGCTATAGCCTTACGAGTCTCTGCATCGAGTGTAATGCCCATCTCATGAAGCGATGTGGGCATACCGATCTCTTTGATGAATGAATGTAAGGCTTCAATGCCCTCTTCGGCCGTATTCTCTTGCCATACATTACGAGCCCAGCGGGTGAATTTCTCCTGTGCTGATTTGTAGACATGCTTGTAATAAGTCGTATGAAGAACTGCGAGTCCCTGACCGTGATTGCAGTTGGTGTAAGCGCCCAACTGGTGCTCTATCATGTGGCATTGAAAATCTGTAATCTTCCCTGTCTTCAGAATGCCATTTTCTGCCATGGCTGAGTCCCACATCAGTTCGCTGCGGGCAGTATCATTATTTGGATCAGCTACAATCAAGCGAATGTTGCGGATAATGTTCCGTTGGATAGCCTCGTTAATATCATCGGAGACATTCAACTCATCGGGCTTTCCAAAATAGGTCTCCATAGCATGACTGAGCGTGTCGAAAGCCCCACTGATAACCTGCTTCTGCGGCACAGTCTTCGTCAAGTCTGGATCGAGGATGACAAACTCGGCGAGGGCGCCAAGCAGCGGACTCTTCAAGTGTTTCTCCTCATTTGTTATGACGGCTCCGTTGTTTTCCTCGGCACCCGTGCCGCTGGCAGTAACGATAGCGCCATAAGGGATGAACTTTTGCGGAAACTTATGCTCCTCATACTCGGAGTCCCAGATATCCTTATCAAGGCACGCCTGTGCTGAGATAACCTTACAACAGTCGGCCACACTGCCTCCACCGGCAGCAAGAATAAGGTCAACATGGTTCTCGCGGGCAATGCGAGCACCCTCTTGTGCCTTGGCATAGGTCGGATTCGGCATGATGCCCTCAAAGTCGATGACGTTCTTGCCGGCATCCTTAAGGATCTTAATAAGACGGTCGTAAAGTCCCGTAGCTTTCAAGGCATGTCCTCCGAAAGCGAGCATGACAGTCTTGCCATATCTTTCCAGTTCCGTTTTCAGTGTTTCTTCCATTCTTCCCTGTCCGAAATGAATGCGGATGGGCAGTTGATAATCAAATTTCTCCATGATATTCTTTTCTTTATGTATTCTGATGCAAAGTTACGCTAAAACCATGAACCACATTTTACACAAAATTCGCGGGAATTTACGAAAATGACAAGTCTATGAATAAAAAAGCCCCTCCCTACGAGGGATGAGTTGGGGAGAGGCCTTATCTCCTTGTAAACCCTATTCTTGCCAACCAAGCATAGGTCTGCTGGCGCGAGTCATCTGAGTTAATGGTACGTCCAATGAGTCCCAGGCCCTCAAGATAGGTATTGCTGTTTTCACCGAGGTCGCGTCGCATGGCACTGACAAGGCCGCTGATGCCGCTCATCTCATGGGTTCCGAAAGGAATCATCACCTTACCTTGCAACTGGCTGCGATAAGTATCATAGAAGGCATGCATGATCATCGGAGCTTGAGAGTTCCAGACAGGCGAGCCGACGAAGATATAACGATAATGGGCGAGGTTCACGTTCAGCGGATTAAGGATCGCTGGGCGTGCGTTGTTCCTCTCTTCCTCCATGTTGATCCTTACCGTCTCCATATAGTCGTCGGGGTAAGGATTAGCCGGCAGAATCTCAAACGTGCGCCCACCTGTATACTGCTGGATGTAACCAGCCATCACGGCTGTGTTACCGGGATTGATATATTTCAAATTCGTTGTTGAGCCATTGTAGTTGTAGCCTGGACGAGAGAAGTAAACGATCAGGATGGAGCCGTTGCTTCCAACTGTAGAGAGGGTATCCGTACGTCCCTGCCCCGAATCAACGAAATTATCTTTGTTGTCAGAGATTTCATTGCCGTTGCCACAAGCCGACAACGACAAAGCAAATACTGACAACAAGATAGAGTAGATGACCTTGCTCATTCCGATAATCGAGTTGACTTTTTCTTTAGAGTCTTGATGAGAAGAACTCCTTCAGCTTGGCATGCTCCTTATCGACATACTCCTTGACAAAGTAGGTACGGATATGGGTGGCTCCGGGAATAATATATTCCTCTTTGTCCTTGGCGTTGACGGCTTTCTGGAAAGCCTCATCGGTCATATACTTACTGTCTGCCTTGCTTCCTGCCATCATCAGCAACGGTTGGGTGAGGAGGTCAGCATGATCGGTTGCATCCCATGTCATCATGTCGATAAGCGAGCTCTTCAGATACGATCCCGGAGCATTTGGCGTTTTATGAGTCACAGCATAATAGAAGTAACCTTCACGATAAAGATCAACTTTGATCTTGCGTGCCGCTTCAGGAGTCATATTGGCAAAGCCAAGGACCTCAGGCTCTGCACCGGCAGCCTCTTTCTGACGGGCGAGGTCTGCCTCATAGAGACGCTGCTGAATAGTCCCGGTCTGTGTACGCATGTATCCGTTGCGGCGCACATCACCTGTGTTGAAGAGGCTTAAAGTTGCGACGGCCTTAATGCGATGATCACGCTGGGCAGCGGCATAAGTGTAGCCGCCTCCGCCACAGATTCCGAAGGCACCCACACGCTCAGGGTCTACGCCTGGATAGTTTTGGATATAATCGACGGCTCCCATGATATCTCCGATGCGGATAGCGGGCTTGTCTGTACGGCGGGGCATACCTCCGCTCTCTCCCTGATAGCGGGCATCAAAGGCAATGGTCACGAAGCCGTCACCGGCAAGAAGCTGGGCAAAGAGTCCAGCCACCTGGTCCTTGCTTCCTCCATTGGGATGGGCTACAACGATGGCTGGATACTTCTTACTACTGTCAAAGCCCGCGGGGGTATAGACATTGGCAATTACTGGAATGCCATCGACCATATAGCTCACTCGATGAATATTCACTTCACCTTGCTTGTTTTCCTCAATGGCGTTCTCATAGACGAGACCGAGCTTGTTTGGGGTCAACGTGGGTCCTTCCTCGCCATATTTCTGTGCGTGAATGACTGATGACATCGTCATCAAGGCCATGATAAATATAAAAAACTTCTTCATCTTTGATCTTACTTTTCTAATCTTTTTTCGTTACTTTCCACCCACCAACAAACTGCAAAGTCTGCTCATAAGTGGCATTAAAGAATCGCTGCTCTTTGTTGAGCGCACGGATGGCATCCATCTCAGCTTGAGAGAGGGCGAAATCCACGGTAGAGATATTTTCCTTGATATAACCATGATCAGTTGCTCCCGGAATCACCGAGAAACCTTCCTGCAGATGCCAGCGGATAATGATCTGTGCCGGCGTCTTGCCATGAGCTTTAGCGATACGGTTGATGACGGGGTCCCTCAACAGGGCACCATTCGACATGGCACCGCCTAAGGGGAACCAACATTCCAGTTGTACACCTTTCGCAGCGAGAATTTCGCGCATCTTCAGACGTTGGGCATAAGGATGACACTCTATCTGCATGACTTGAGGGCGAACTTCGGCACTGTCAAGAAACCAATTGAGAATTGGTGTCACTCGCGGGTCGTCATAGTCGAAGTTGCTGATGCCGAGCGCACGGATCTTCCCGGCTTTGTAAGCACGGATCATGGCATTGTAAGCTCCCTTAACATCACCAACGGGCTGATGGATATAGAGCAAATCGATATACTTCACGCCCAGGCGCTTGAGCATCAAATCAATAGACTTATCAGGGTCCGTTCCCGTATAATCGGATGGCCACAGCTTACTCGTGATCCATATCTCGTTGCGTGGGACTCCACTCATCTTTACACCTTCACCTACACCCTGCTCATCGTTATACGCGTGGGCAGTATCGATATGCCGGTATCCGTTCTTGATGGCAAAGCTGACAGCATCGGCACAAATGGCGTTATTGGGAATATTGAAAGTGCCGAGACCAAACTGAGGCATGTCAACACCATTGTTCAGCCGAAGCAAAGGAACTCCTGCAGCACTTTTGATATTTGCTTCCGTCGTTGGTGTCTGCTGTGCATTTGCCGTACAAGAGACCATTACCAATGCGACGAGGAGCAGTCGGATAATATTCTTCATAATTTGTGAGTTTATAAATGATTCTATTTCTGGTAACTTATCTGATCATATTTCTTTTTGCTCAACAGCTTATACCATTTCACGCCCTTCTTATCCGGATTGGTATTGATGGCAAGGTGAGCGAAGCGGCTACTGGGAGCTGCTCCGTGCCAGTGGCGTACGCCGGGAGGACAATAAGCTACATCACCGGGATGCATGATCTGCACAGGCTGACCTTCAATCTGATGATAACCGATGCCGTCAGTAGCGATCAGGATCTGTCCACCCGCATGCTCATGCCAGGCATTGTAGACACCGGGCTCAAACACGACATTGTGGATGCCCGGTGCACCGGAGGCATTGTCAGCTGAAAGCGTCTCCGATAAACGGACAGGACCGTTGAAGGTCGGGAGTTTTATGAGTGAGTCGCCTGCTTCTAACATACTCAAATGATGATGAGTATTAGCATGGGGAAATTCTGTGAGCCGAACGAGATTGTAATAATCATCGCTTACCGTGTTGTCTCCATCGTTATACTGAGACTCTGGCTTCCAGTTGGCATCGTAGATGACCATCATCTGGAACCAGCTGCCTGGAGCAGCACCATGCCAGTGACGCACGCCTGCAGGAATATTGACGACATCACCCTGACGGATGATTTGTGCCGGCTTACCTTCCTCTTGATAGATGCCAGCACCGGCGGTTACGAGAATGTCCATTCCGCCGTGACGGTGCCAGTTGCTGTGGGCATAAGGAGCAAAGGTGATGACATTCGTCTTAGCCATGTGGAAGACACTGTCGGTCTCGATGAGGTCGTTGCGATAAGCCTCTCCGTGGAAAGCATCTTCTGGCAGTTGCTTACCAAGAGAAAAGACCATATCGGTCAACTTGCCAGGATTGTCAACGGCTTTAGCCTTAGGAGCGTGCATAGGCGTTGTACCTGGTCCAGTGACACGGGTTGTAAAGACAAACGTTGCCAAGCGCCATTGCTTTCCTTCTCTTGTGAAGATCTGAGTAGTGAAGAAAGGTTGACTTGTACTAAATCTTCCGACAACAGCATCAAGCGTCATCGTACTGTACACTGCCCAGTTGTTGGCATTGATCTGCTTAGCCTCAGCATTGTAGACAGTAGCTTTCTTGTACCAGATACCGCCACTACCGATAGTCTGCAGTTCCTGAGGCGTGCTCCAATAGCCACCCATGTGGACGAACTCACAGTTCGGGTGAAATACCTTGCTCAACTGAGCAGTGTCCTTAGCAGCCATCCAGTCCCAGATCTGCTGTGATAGGTTCAGAAATGTCTCTTTGCTGACCTTCTGAGGCGCAACGGGACGTCCTAAAGCGAAGGTTACAGCCGCAAAGAGCAGAACCATCAAACCGAAGAATCTTTTCATAACGTAAGTTCTTTATAGTCCTTTAATTCTCGAATCCAAGTCGGCGAAGCCAGTTGTCTACGTCTGTACCTGTAGAACTGCTTACCTGGCTTGACCGCTCAGCGAGGCCAGTGCTAGAAACATTGGCATTGGGTTCCGCACCTCTGATGACTGTGATAGCATTGGCAAGACCACTGCCTGCATGCGTTGTGGCAACATAGACGTTCTTTCCGCTAAGGTCATAGTCGTCAAGGAAAGAATAAACAGGCATAGGAAGCGTGTACCACCAGATGGTCGAGACGATGAACACATTCTTATATTGGCTCATGTCAACATGGCGAGAGGTGAGTTTCGGACGCGCATTCGACTGGGCTTCATTCCGTGCCGTGCCATAAGCCATCGTTTGATAATCGAGCGCGTAGTGGTTAGCCTCCACGGCGATACGCAATGTGTCAGCTTTCGTACGGCGGGCTATGAGCAGAGCAAGGTACTGTGCGGCACCATAGTTGTTGCCATCCTCACGAATGATCTCCGTAGCACCAGAGATGCCATCGACATTGGCGTTGGCTGTCTGAGCTGAAAAATACACTACAAGGCTCTTGCTGTTAGTTGTATCTGCCGGCTGTTCGGTGTTGCCGTTAGTGTTGCTGCTTGTGTTTTCCTCGCTACAATCAGAATTGGAACAAGCAAGCATTGTCATGGCAGCCATGCCAGCCAGAAAGCAAAGTGATAATACAGTCTTTTTCATCTTTCGTATCTATTGGTTTGAATTCTGTTGCAAAATTAATGGAATATTGTTAGTCAGTATTTACGATTATTTCCCTCGATTTTACCTTTTTAGAAGAAAAGAGCTGTTGACCAATCCTCCAAATATAATAATATAAAGGAATAAAACTGCCATAAGATCATTTTGTTATTTTACCAGCAAAATATGTAACAGCATGTCTTAAAAATGCACTTACCTTTGCACATTTAGTTTTCAAGATAACAAATTTCCTATAGAGTTCCATTCATTTCGCTGACGTGAAGTCAGCTACTTTTTTTGTTCATACGATTAATTTAGTTTAACCATTGACGGAGCTTGCTTGTTAGAAAGTAGGCTCCGTTTTTTGTGGAATAAAGGTAAAAACGGGCGGATTTATTGTAAAAACACATCACGTTGGAATGACTAACTTTGCACTCGGAAATTGAAAATCCAATGAAGAAGCAATATTACATACAATTGTTCTGTTTATTTGCCACATTCCTATCCACTGGATGCTCAAGTGCAAACAGTAGGACAGTAGATGATACAAACGCAACAGACACGACAGTAACTGAAAATAATATGCATCATTTCACAGCAAATAGCACAGTAAGAGAAGTAGTGAACGATCCCGCCTTCCGCGACTTTGGCCACCTGCTTTTTCCCGTAGACCGCAATGTGCCGGGATCGATGACACTCAAGGCATTGACCACATCGGGAATATATATATGGTACAGCGATATCCGTACTGAAGAGACGGTGGATGTTGTCAACTATCTCTATTTGGAGGCGGCAAGCGGCCGGCAGATCTTCTATCGTTACTATAGCGACAAGGAAATTGCCCGCAACCCCGAGAAAGCGGAGACAGGACTGTTCTTCTTCCGCGGCCGCAAGGGTGCGCCATTTGTCGTCAACAATGCCGGCGGTGGTTTCATGTATGTGGCTGCCATGCACGACAGTTTTCCACATGCCTTAGCGCTCAGTCGAATGGGGTACAATGCTTTTGCCATCATCTACCGCCCGGAGACGGCTTATGAAGACCTGGCGCGCGCCCTGGTATTCATTCACGATCATGCAGACAGCCTTGGTGTCGATGCCAATCACTATTCACTGTGGGGTGGCAGTGCCGGAGCACGTATGGCGGCAGTGCTCGGCAATAAGGCTTACCTCCAACAACTCACGGGGCGCAGCAATTTTCCGCAGGCTGACGCTATCATTATGCAATACACGGGCTACGACTATGTGTCACGCTACGATGCACCTGTCTATGTCTGCGTCGGTGACCGAGATGGCATAGCCTGGTGGCGTACAATGCAAGAGAGATTGAAAAGACTCTCTTCTTTGGGCATCCCCACAGAGTTCCACGTCTACCCAGGACTGACTCACGGATTTGGTCTGGGCAACGGAACGGTTGCAGAAGGATGGATAGACGATGCTGTCAGATTTTGGGAAAAGCAAATGAAGCATTAATAGAAAAGATAAGATATGGAAGAATATAAAAAGACACTCGTGGTCTATTTTTCATATACCACGGGAAACACAAAACGAATAGCTGAGAAGATCAGCAATGTTTTGAACGCAGACATGGATGTATTGGAACCTGAGCTACCTTACTCCAAAGATTATGACAAGGTCGTGGAGCAAGGTGAAGAGGAAGTACAAACGGGTTACCGTCCGAAGTTGCATCCGCTCCATCATCTGTTACGCAATTACGACCGCATCATTGTAGGCTCTCCTACCTGGTGGTATTCGCCGGCTCCTGTAGTCATGAGCTTCTTGGAAGGTATCGACCTCCACGGTAAGACCATTGTGCCGTTTATGACTCATGCCGGCTGGCCCGGACACGTGTTGGCTGATATGAAGGATGCTGCACGACGTAATGGGGCCAATGTCAAGGAAGGTCACGCCTTTCAGTTCTCTGCCCAAACAGGTCATCGCGCTGAGATGAAGACTTCTGGTGTAGAACTGGAGCAATGGATATCCTCACTGATGTAATAATAATATTGAAAACAAATATACAATCATGAAAAAGAAATTAGACAACACACTAGTCTTCACGCCACTGCCCGTGGTCGTGATAAGCACTTACAATGAGGACGGGACACCTAATGCCATGGTGGCATCGTGGGTTGGCGAAGTAAGCTTCCACGAGATAGAGCTTAACCTCTCGCCGCACCTTTCTACCGACAATATCCGACAGAACCAGGCGTTCACGGTCTCTTTCGCTGACCGCGATCATCTTCGTGAGACAGATTATCTCGGTATTGTCAGTGGGCGGAAAGTTCCTGATAAAGTCGCCAAAGCCGGACTTCACACCACACCTTCACAAACCGTACATGCACCTATCATTGATGAGTATCCGTTGACCCTGGAATGCGAAGTGGAGAAGATAGAGCCAATCGGTCATGACGTACAGATCACAGCCAAGGTCTTTAGTACCTTAGCAGAGGAACGTGTATTGAACGAAGAAGGGAAAGTGGATATCGACCTTGTGGCACCACTCGTATATGATCCCTCTCTTCGTGTCTACCGTGCTGTTGCACCCGGTATTCTTGGTAAATGCTGGGGCGTAGGCAAGGAACTCTTGTAATTTTGAGTCGTTTGTCTGAAAAAGGTAAGAGCAGAGGGTATTATTGTAAAAAGCAAATACGTCTTTCTTCGTAACTTTGCAAGCATAAGAAGAAAAAATATGGATACGATAGAAACATCAAATAGATCAGTACAGCCCGACGCGGTCAATTACCGCAATTTCGGGCCTTTGGACCAGGCACGTGAGGGCTACATTCCCTCTGTCGTTTGTCACGTCATGTCGTCAGTGGATGGAAGAGTGAAAACAGAGAGTTGGTCTAATCCTTATAAGGACTATAACTTCAAGACCATCATGGCCGACTACCGCTCCACTGCCCAGCGCCTCGAAACTGATGCCTGGATGTTGGGAACAACGAGCGTTAAGGAATTCTTCCCCGACCACTTCGACGGCTGCAGCTGTCACAAAGCCTACAAGGACCAGTTGGAGACGTATGTGGGTGACTGTTCCTCTGACCGTCTCTTCATTGCCTTGGTACCGGACGGAGACGTAAAGTTCTACGACAACCGCTTCCATGGAGATAACATTATCTGCGTAGTAGGAACGGAAGTCAGTGCCGACTACTTGGAATTTCTGGAAAGCATGCAGATCAGTTATGTCTTTGCCGGGCCAGATGGAAAGGATACGAAGACAATGCTTCGAGCCCTGTATCACAACTTTGGCATCCGACGAATCGCCCTTCAAGGAGGAGGTATCATTGACGGAACCTTCTGGCAGCAACAACTCGTATCGGAAGTAAGCGTTGTGGTCTATCCCGGCATCGCAGCAACAGAAGGTCAGCCTTCTATCTTTGAGGCAACTAGCACCATGCCTGCGGGGCAATCTCTCCAACTCTTGGAGACCGAGCTACTGAAAGACGGATGTGTGTGGCTGCATTATAAAGTTTGGAAGTAAAACAATAATCGAAAACAATATACAATGGAACAGAGAACATTAGGAAAACAGAGCCCATTGACCGTGTCCGCTCTCGGAATGGGTTGTATGAATATGAGTCATGGCTATGGCAAGCCCATGGATAAGGGACAGGCAATCAGCAATATCCGCCGGATGTTTGACGAAGGTGTCGATTTCTTCGATACTGCTGAGGTCTATGGCCCTTATACCAACGAAAGCCTCGTCGGCGAGGCCTTGGAACCCATCCGCGACAAAGTAAAGATCGCAACGAAGTTCGGTATTCAACTCAACGACGATTTTTCTCAGCGCCTCGACAGCAAGCCTGAGACCATCCGTAAGTCTGTGGAAGGATCCCTCAAGCGTCTGCGTACCGACCATATCGACCTCTATTATGAGCACCGTATCGATACGACCACACCTATAGAGGAGGTTGCCGACACCATCAGTCAACTTATGAAAGAAGGAAAGATCCTACACTGGGGACTGTCAGAAGCAGGTGTAGAGACGATTCGTCGAGCTCATGCTGCACTGCCATTGACAGCAGTGGAGAGTGAGTATTCTATGTTCTGGCGCAATCCTGAGAAGGATGTCATCCCGGTATTGGAGGAGTTAGGTATCGGCCTCGTTCCCTTCTCACCCTTAGGCAAAGGCTTCCTGACAGGAACCGTGAAAAAAGGCGCTACATTCGCCAAAGACGATTTTCGCTCTACGGTGCCTCGTTTCAGTCAGGAGAATCTTGCCAAGAACCAGAATCTCGCTGAGTATGTAGGCATGCTTGCTTCTGAGAAAGGCTGCACACCTGCACAGCTCGCCCTCTCCTGGGTACTTGCACAGAAGTCATGGATTGTGCCTATCCCCGGCAGCAAGAGTCTGAACCACCTGCTCGACAACATTGGTGCTGTCAATGTGAAGTGGACTCCTGAGGAAGTGGAGAAGGTCAATGATGCACTGACACACATCACCATCTTTGGCGACCGCTACAGGGCCAACAACCAAAAAAATGTAGGAAACTAATTCCCTTCAAATCTTCAATATTATCCATGTAGGGGCGGTCCTTGTGGCCGTCCTATTATTAAAATTACCAATGTAAGGTTAGGGCACCCGCAAGGGTTGCTCCTACGATTAGAAAGAAATATGAAAGTATTAATGATTAATGGCAGCCCCCATGCCAAGGGGAGTACCTATACCGCACTGTCTTATGTGGCAGAGGAACTGAACAAGAATGGAATTGAGACAGAGATTATCCATGTGGGACACAAGGATATACGAGGCTGCATCGCCTGCTTCAAATGTAAGACGTTAGGCCATTGCATCTTCGACAAGGATCTTGTCAATGAAGTTGCGGAGAAGTTTCGTGAGGCCGATGGTCTCGTCATCGGCTCGCCGGTCTATTATGCCGGACCTGCCGGCACACTGGTGTCTTTCCTCAACCGTCTGTTCTTCAGCACCCAGTGGAGCAAGCGCTTCAAGGTAGGAGCCGCCATTGCCTCTGCACGCCGTACAGGAACCATCACAACACTCGACGCTATCAATAAATATTTCATCCATGGCGAGATGCCGGTGGCCTCCAGCCGCTACTGGAATGAGGTCTATGGCATGAACGGTGAGGAGATGATGAAAGATGAGGAGGGCAAGCAGATTCTCCGAGTATTAGGACGCAACATGGCATTCTTCATCAAGGCCATCGCACGTCAGCGCGAAGCTGAAGGTCTGCCCGAGGCAGAGCCGGAGCGCATCGCCTACAACTTCATACGTAAAGATTAAACAGTTATGGCATACAAACAATTGACCAAGGCACCAGGCGAACACAGTGCCTGGCATAAGAACACCGGTGGTCTGAGCATCCTCATCACTGAAGGTAAAGGCTACTATCAGGAGCGTGGTCAGGAAGACCGTCTTCTTCATGCCGGTGATATTGTTGAGGCTGGTGCAAATATAGAGCACTGGATCGGAGCTGCTCCCGGTTGTCCGATGAGCTATGCAGTTATCGGTAATCCGGGGGAGACACAAGAGACTGAGGCATTGAAAGAAGCCGATTATCATGCTGCCGTTGCAGAAAGTCTTAAGCCACTGAGCTCCAATACGTTCTCTGCCCGTGAACATGCCATCGTACTCATCGGAGCATCGACTGGCTATGGCGATTATATTGCCCTTCGTGAAGCGTTGAAAGCAGCCTTGGAAGAAGGTATGACACAAAACGAGCTGAAAGAAATTCTCGCCCAAGCTTATGCTTATTGTGGTTTCCCACGTGCCATCCGTGCCACACAGGTGCTCATGGGTCTCATAGAGGAGCGTAAGTCGCAGGGTATTGACGACCCCGCGGGGTCTGACTCTGTGGATGTCAAGGCTCCTCAACCTAAATATCGCTGTGGGCAGGAAGTGTTGGAGAAGCTCACAGGAGTGGCTCCAGCCGAGAAACCGACGGGATTCAATGCTTTCAGTCCGGCTCTTGACCGCTTCCTCATGGAGCATCTCTTCTGCGATATCTTTACACGCGGCGTTGTGAGTTTCAAAGAGCGTGAGTTGGCTACCGTTTCCTTCATCGTAGGTGTCGGTCATGGTGTGGAACCAATGGCGAAAGCACATATTGGCATCTGCCTGCACTTAGGCTGGACACGTGAGCAGATCGGCTCGCTCCTCAATGACGTGAGTGCTCTCCTCGGTGAAGAACAGGTAAAGGCTATACGTAAATTGTATTAACAAAAATATTAGACAAGATAAGAGTATGAAAAAAATCAATTTGTTTCTTGGTACATTGCTGATAGCTATTTCGGCATCAGCACAGAATCCTATCACCATCGAGCGCCAGGGCTCGTTTATGGCTGGTGGAAACACTATTCAACGTTCCGGAACCTACGACAACAGTAAGTTCGTCGGTTGGGCAGAGCAAGTGGAGACTGGGCAGAGCTACCGTGGCGATCATGCTTATGTAGAGTATCAGATTCCGACGAAGAGTCATCGCTTGCCGCTTATCTTCGTTCATGGTTATGGTGGCAGCGGTGCCTGCTGGCAGACCACACCCGACGCCCGTGAAGGTTTCCAGACCCTCATGCTGCGTCATCACTGGTCTACCTACGTCATGGACCTGCCTGGCCGTGGCCGTGCTTCACGTACAACAAACAGCGGATCGTTCAAGCCTGTTGCTGACGAGATGTTCTGGTTCGACATCTGGCGCATGGGAATCTGGCCAAAGTGGAACGATGGCGTTCAGTTTCCTAAGGATTCTGCTTCGCTCTCTCAGTTCTTCCGTCTGATGGTTCCTGACCTCAGCGACCATCGTCAGGATCTGCCTGCCCTCAACGCTACCATCGACCGTGTTGGTGAGAGCGTGCTCGTCACTCACTCTGCTGGTGGCATCCTTGGCTGGTTGGGAGGTTTCAATCCGAAGGTGAAAGCCATCGCAGCTTACGAGCCGGGTGGCTTCGTCTTCCCCGAGGGCGAAGTGCCCGATCCTATTCCAGGTCTGACAGGAGGTACTGCCGGCATGCAGGTAACAAAGGCACAGTTTGCCGAGCTCTGCCGTAAGCCTATCGTGCTCTACTTCGGTGATTATATCACGGAGCAGCCTTCAAAGAACCTCGGTGACGAGAACTGGCGCGTACGCATCCTCATGGCTCGTAAGTTTGTCGACTGCGTCAACCGCCATGGCGGCAAGGCAACGCTTGTGGAACTGCCGAAGCTCGGCATCCATGGCAACACCCATTTCTTAATGCTTGACCTTAACAATAACGTTCTTGCAGACCTGCTTGACAAGTGGCTGACAGAGAACGCAAAGTGAGAATTACTCTATCTATGTCTAAGGGGGTGATGGAACTTGTTTCCATTGCCCCTTTTTTCTGAAAATTCTCTATTAATTTATTGCTATGTTATCAAACAATAAAGGAGCTATCGTGACTATTTTGCACTTGCTAATTGACTCCGCCTATTCTCAATGTTTGTATTAAACCTTAATTCCGCAATTTCGAAGTGTCGAGAACAAAGCGTCAAGTAAACGTCTAATCCATAAATGGTTCCCCACCGTCAAGCCGCTCCTCATGAGCAGCTCTTCCCACCCGCTACGGACTTCTGCTTTGGTGGACGGCCACAAGGGACACACCCTGCATCATCCGATTAGGTTTCGGACGTGGTTAACGTTGGCAAATTTATGAAGAAATAATGAAAATGCAAAATAAGGAGAAAGGGATTTTGAAGCCAATGAGAAAAAAATGTGTTGCTTTGCTGCGTGTCTCAAAGCTCTCTCAAATCGATAAATTTCCCTCAGACCACTTACAGACCACACAGAGGTCTTAACAGACCGCATAGAAATTCTAAAATATTCTAATAGACAGAAAGTTATCTGTACTTTATATTGTAAAATTGAAACTAAATTCCTATTTTTGTGAACGATAAGAATAGAGCCGACCCTAAAAAGAGCCGACTTTTTTGTTTCACTAATACAATTTATGCCAATGAGTAAAACCTACATTCCAAAGATGGGACCTAAAAAGGCAGTGGCTCCACCAGAGCGACGCAAGGTAAATTATGACAACGGACGAAACCTAATGACCAGAAACCTCAAGAACTGGTATAAGACCCACAAAGACTATTACAACGAGTTTAAATCTTCCATAGAAGGAGCCTTTCTGAATGGTGATGAAAAGACTGTCTTTGAATTAATTGGGGAGCTGAGAAGTCCCATACTGCCCAAAGACACTTCTATCTTTGAGGCATGTAAAGAACTGCTTACAGAGGAGACTGTAAAACTCGGAGAATTCGAACCGAGAAATACAGAAGTCGTAGATTGGGTGTCCAATGACCTTGATGCCACCATCGCCGCTAAATATCACCCTTTTTCAGCAGACAACAAGGATGCACTCTTAGACGCTTTCAAAAAAGGAGAGCTCTTGACAGACAGATACATGGCCATACTTTACTGGTTGCATCTCGACGGCGGTCAAATGTTCATGCTGATGCAAATGGCGGAGAAGATGGAAACACAAAAACTTACCGACAACGAACGGAAATGGGGCGAGATGGTGACTGAGTCTATTGTGGACAAAGGTGTGACGACACGAACTTTCAACAAACGGTATTGGAAGCAGTTCTTTTCCTTCGAGGGAATGAGAACTGCGAAAAAGTACATTACCAATGCTTTGGCCGTCTCCAAAGGCAAAGGCGGACGCTTCATGGGAATCTATTTGTTGGAGGATCTCCTTAACGGGCCTGACAGAGAAAGTATTCTCAAGAACATTGGCAGTGTCGTAAGGAATCGGAAAAAGGATACCGACCTGGCATGTCTTCTCGTTCTATTGGTCAGAACAGGCAATATCGACGAGAACATGAAATACAAGCCTTTCCACGAAGCACTGAAGTCGCAATTTCCCGATGCCGGGATCGGTACAGAAAGACGGCCGCAACAGCTCTATAATAATATGGTATTCTATGGTGGCAAAACCTTAACCTCTAACACGCTGAAAAGATGTGAGAACCTCATTGAAGAGCATAGAAAAGCTCTTCAAATTCAATAGAATATCAACTCTTCAATCAAAAAAATGTTCGGTTAATTGGCGTTTCAATTAACCGAACATTTTATTTTTCGACCCTTACTGCATAATCCCTAATTTTGCAGCGGACACCAAAATGCGTTCGCGCAGACAAGTCCATAAAGAAGAAACATAAACTCATAAAAAATGATTATGCAGAAGATTTTATCGATTGAGACTTTATTGCAGACACCCGTCTGCATGATGACCGGAGAGCAGCTCGCTTTCCT
>ULKL01015386.1_pt1 | contig 17548 bp, 10 predicted proteins | sample 1951161 | NCBI WGS metagenome assembly ULKL01 (sample SAMEA4835501, study PRJEB28245) | human gut metagenome | biome: gut microbiome; material: fecal sample | place: Denmark | collected 2008
GCAGCACGATGATGGAGATCTTCAAGTATGTGGCTGCGAGCGTGGAGACTGCGCTGGCAGATATCTCGAAGGGGTATCTCTCGAAGGAGAAAGATGACGTGGCCAAGGGCCTTATCACCTTCCTGAAAGGTATCAAGATCGATGATATCTTTCAGTTCGATAAGGACGGCAACATCATAGCTTATACCATTGCTTCGCCAGAATTCAGCGAGAAGATTAAGACTGGTTTTGCCATTGCCGTAGTTGACACACTGACGGGGAAGTACAAGCTCTGCGTCGACCAGATTGTAGCCTGGGCCAAGGCTACGGTAGGCTCGTTGCTCGTAGAAGGCAACAGCGTCTTTGGCGGGGATCTGTCCTCTCCTAAGTATCAGTCGGGCTATCTAGATGGATTCGGCTGGAAGCTATGGGGAGAGGCCGTGCCTAATGCCGCTGGGAAGACAGAACAGCGCTACACGGCCGAGCTGGACAATCTCATCGTGCGCGGGACCATGCGCGTGTATGAGATGATTATTTCGCAGCTGCTCGGAGAGAATGACAACCGCATCTTCACCGGAATGCTGGAGGTCGACCACTACGATGCAGAGAGTGGGAAGGTGTATCTCGACACCAAGGAAGGCCGGATGTACAACCCCTTCCGCCATGATGATGTCATCATGGTGCAGCAATACAACGGCTCTCCATCGGCCGCCAATGACCACTACGTCACCAAGCACTATGAGCTCATCGTGACGGAGGTGGGCTCCGAGGGGACAGGTGAGAACATGCTGGCCTGGGTGAAGTTTCGCAACTTCACTTCATCCATGGAAGGCGACACTCCGGAGAAGCTCATCAAAAAAAAGGATACCTTCGTACGTGTCGACAACCTTACGGATGAGGACCGCAAGGGTATCGTCAGCATCACGACGGTGGGGCCAAAAACGCCCTACATGGATATCATCTATGGGCTGAAGACGGATCCGGATAGCGCATTGAAGGGGCGACTCGGCAACCTGCAAGGTATCACCCATCCCAGCTTTGGCCAGCTGAAAGGGTTCGGTGAGCTGCTGCAGAACCTCTATGCCGTCGGCGACCTGGTGCTACGTCGGACGGGTGAGAATATCGACACGAAATTTCAAATAATGACCGACCTCTTCTCTTCCAACTTCACCAAGACGCAATATGAGCTGACAGACGAAACCAACTATCTCCACAATGGTCAGTTCCTTACCGCAGTGGGAGAGGAGACGTTCATTGACGGGTGGACTATCGACGACACGGACGATACATCCTTCTGGATGGACCCCGTGACCAATATGCCGGTAATGGTCAACGGGCATGCCACGGCCGGCGGCAATCACCGTGTAGAGATAGAAAGATCGGAGGGGCGCCAGGTTCTGAGGGTGCTCAACTGTGGGCTGACCCAAAAGAATGCACTCATCGACCCGCCCAAGACGCACAAGGAATACAGTAAGCCAACTGGCCAAACTTCTACGAAGACAGACGCCAAGGGCAATAATGCTGTCGAGCTGCGCAAGGCTACGGACGGAGCCATGGAGGATGTCCAGGACACACTCTATGTGTCTCTGCGAATATATGCGCTCACAGCCGGGCAGCTGGTCATCGGCTTCTCTGACTGCACCGATGTGGAAGGTAAGACCAATGACTTGTCTGTGCGAACCATAGACGTACCCTATACGGGCGAGTGGACAACAATCAACTTCAACGGTAAATGGAATGGCACCGGCAACTTCGTCATCCGTTACACGGGTGAGTGTCGTATTGCCTTTGTGGCCATCACGGACACTGCGCTGAGCAATCTGGCACGCACTGTCAGCACTTCTATCGAGCAGACAGCAGAGGCTATAAAACTGCTTGGTCAGAACGATGATGCCATAGCAGGGAAATTCACATCACTGGGATTGGTAGTCGATGCACTGAACACACAAGTAGATTTATTCGTCAACACCACTTATCCTGCAGATAAGTCGGCTATCGACAACCGGATCAAGGTGAACGCAGCCGGGATTTCGGCATTGAGCACAAAAATTGATACTGCCAACAACAATATCAAACAGCTGGGCGTGAATATCGATGCTGAGAACAATCGCGTTGATACTTTTGTCAATCAGACGTATCCTAATGATCAAAAAGAGATACGCCGGCTCATATCGGTCAACGCAGACGGTATCAGCATCAATGCAAAGAATATCGACTCGCTCAACGGGAAGGTGAGTGAACTTGGTACGGATTATGACATGCTGAACAACAGCGTGACAACATATGTGAATGACTACACAAATGGATACAATAAACTGAATTCTCGTCTCACTACGGCCGAAGGCCAAATCAGTGCGCATAACACGAAAATAGGGAACTTGACGACGGAATACTCAACGCTGTATACCGACTTTACGAAGGTACAGTCACGTGTCACGCAGATCGGAGTATACTATGACGAAAATGGCAATCCGATCGGTGACAAATGGACAGAAGCGGGGATCCTCACGACCGCCGATGGCAATGTGTTCTATGCCGGCAAGGGCGAGGCCTCGGACAACCTGCTCGTAGGCACCGGATCAGGGCAGCTCTGGACGTTGGAACAGGACCGAGAGACGGCAACGCTTGACTTTACAGTCGATGAAAGAGAGTTCGTAGTGCGCAATGCCTTTCCGATAGGTGACGTGAGCTTCTCGAACAGCAGCTCATCAAGCCTCGCAGCTTTGTGCTCGCCAGTGGCCAAGACAGAGAAGGGGAAATATTATATATTGTCATTCAGCACACTTGTATCAGATGAAAGCGTATCTGACTTCTATGTGCTGATCGGGTCTGCATCGTCGAAGGATGGGGCCTATACCTACTCTGAGGGGATCAACTACAGCAGCAGGGACGATGATGAGACCGCGCATACAACCATGAGAATGTTGCGGTACCGCAAGCTGGATGACGGAATCGAAAAACGCTATTACATCATCTTCCAGGCCACAGGGAAATATACGCGCTTTAAATTCGTCAATCGCAGCTATCGCTCACAGGTGACGTCGTCGATAGTAACGAACTACTCAATGCAGTCTGGCATCCCCGGCAACGTTACCGTCTCGCAGGACAGCGGGAGGGTGCGTGTGACACGCAACTACACAGGGACAAAGCGATCAGACGGGCGATACGACATAACCGAGACCGTGACAACCATAACGGCAACAAAGGGCTACTTCTATGCGAAGAAGATACAGCTGGAGCCTGCCGTCAACACAGATCTGGCTAATGTCGTCCCGTCTTCCTATAAGGAAGGGCAGAATACCATCGAGAGTTTGATTAAGCAGACGGTTGACAGCATAGAACTTCGTGCGAGCAAGATCATCTTTAAAGGTGAGACCATCATTAACGATAAGTTTTGGGTCGACACCAACGGGAAAGTCCACATGAATGAAGCGTATGTAAGCGGGACAATCAATGCCAACACCGGCAAGATCGGTGGACTGAATATCTCGGAGAACTCATTGTCTGCCGGTGCCGATGGGTATGGAGTGACCGTTACCCCACAGCATATCTATCTGCAAAGATATGATAACGAAGCGTCGTACAATTACACGGGCAAATATATTCATATGGATGCGGAAGCAGACAATATGATAGACGTGCAGTTGAAAGGTGGTAACATGCAGAAGACATACACGGGTATTAAAATAAACGGAGCCCCCTCTGAGGCTTATGGTAATTTCGTAGGACTCGACATAGATATTGGTATAGTCGGTGTAATCGCGGCGAAACTACATAACGGCATTGTCGATGGAGCGCGAACACAATGGTATGCACTGAATTCAGCATCAGGGGTAACGGTAGAAAACGATTGCTTCAAGGTAGGTGGGGAAGAAGCACTATCCGGGACAGTATTCTACATGCTGAACATGTCACCGTTAACAATCCATTTGCCCATAGATACACCTCCCAACACGCATTACAAATTCATAAAAGTGGGGAATGGCAATTTAACGTTCAAGGCGGATCGTGGCGCCATAAGGTACGGTAGCGGATCAAAAACTGAATTTAATTCGGCGTCGGATTATGAAGTCCTGAATTTTTACGCGTATGATGGTAATTGGTACCTAGACGCTTCAAACCGTTAAAAATAATAGAATATGAAAAGAAACTTCAACAGACCGGTAATGAACTACAGCGGGAAACCACTGATAGGTGAAGACAAAAAACAACAGAGTATGGGTAATCTCATCGCCATGCAGCTCTATTCCGTCGGGATCAACGATGGAGCTACGCCAGAAAAGAAGTTGCAAGCTTACAAATTGCTGAACAAACTGGCTGGAGCAGATAAAGAGATAGAGATTACTACAGAAGAAGGAGCACTCATCAAAGAGGTAGCAGGACGGGTATTCGCCGCCGGCCTATACGGGCAAATATACGACTTCATAGAGAATGGTTAGTTTATGATTGGTGTAAGTAATATCACAAGTGAGGAGGAGCTGCAGGCGTTTGTTACAGCCTTTGCACCATACTTCTTTAAGTACCTTTCCAAGCAGTCGAAGAATATCTTTGACTGCGAGGTGGCAACGAGTATTGATCATATCAAGACGATGCCAGCCCTCTACGATGACGGCAACGGCGTGCGTAAGCAGGTCGTGGCACCGCTACAGCTGCTTACCAAAGACGTCGACAAGCAGATCGCTGCTGCCAAGGATGCCGCCTCGAAGGCTAACGCATCATCGCAGAACGCCGACACGGCTGCCAACAGCGCCAATGCCGCCGCCAAGAAGGTGACGGACGCCATCACGGACATCACACAGGAGAAACAAGCAGCGCTTGATGCCGCTGCCTCTGCCAACAGTGAAGCCGCGAAGGCAAAGACAGTCACTATCAATGCCACTTCCGCTACAGCATCCGCCAACGATGCCGCTGCCTCTGCCAATGCGCAGGCTGCATCGGCACAGGCTGCTGCCAAGGCAGCCAATGATGCCGCTGCAACGTCAAAAACTCAGACGGCGGTCTGCAAAGTGCAAACAGATCGCAGCAAGGAGCTCAACGACCACCCGACTATACAGGGCGACAACGGCAACTGGTGGAAATGGGATGAAGCGACGAAAGCGTATGTCGACACGCACAAGATAGCCAAAGGCGGAATGATGTACCCGAGCTTCATCTTCAAACGCAACAGACTGTATGTGCGTGACAACAGTTCGCTGATTGCAAGCCGGGTAAGGCTTAAGAGAAATAAACTATATATAAAGATATAAGCATATGGCAGAACAGACAGATATCTATGTCGGAACAACCGTGTTTACCGACAAAGGCGACTGGGTGGACGGGTACAAGTTCACTTATACCGACCCGGACACGCAGGCAACGGAAGAGATCACCGGCTATGATGAGCATGACATCGCCCATACGGCCAAAGGCGTGCACCTGTCACTCATAGACGGCAACACGTCGAACCCGGACAAAGACAAGAAGAACTGGCGTACATGGGTGGATCTTACCGCACTCGTGGCAGCTATTGCTGCTGAGGAGATAAGAAAAAAGAGTGAGGCGGAACGCATAGCCAACGAGACTGCACGGAAGAAAAGTTTCTCGGATATGGTGGACACGGCTAAGGCCGCTACAGACTCGGCCACAGCTGCTGCTACCTCTGCAACATCAGCTGCTGCCTTGGCAACAACGAGAATAGCGGAGATGGAAGCTCTTGCTAAGAAAATTGCGGCAAAGGAGGTGCTTAAGCCGGAGGAGATGTATGTCGAATATCCGGCAGATATTTCCATCCGTAACAAAGTCCCGCAAAGAATCAATGCGAGGTTGGTACCAGCCTACTACCCGCAGAACGTGATTTTCCAAAAGGCGCGTGGCAACGCTATGAATGTGGATCCGGGAGGAAGGCTGACCATCAACGGTACCGGAGATACCTGGTTCTATGTTATCCCGACAAACAACACTGCACTCTATGTGGAAATCAAGATTACAGTCAGACAACCTTATATGCGTTTGTCGGGCAACGGCACCATCAGAATGACTAATAGTGGTTTCAGAATCGTATAACTCATAAATCAATATATTATGGCATTAACAACAGACGAAGAAGCAAAAGTGAAGCTGATCATACAAGCTTTTGATAACGCGAAACAGATCGGAGACCTCGACCTGGCGAGTATGGACACGGCTGGGCAGTATGTGGAACTCTACGACTCTCTGACAGGTAAGGCAAGCCGTATGCTGCTGAGCGACGCCGTCAGCCAGGCTGGCGCAGAATGGTGCGGCATCCGGTATAAGGACGCGAAAACTGAGACGGAAGTCGTCGGCTCCCTGTCGATGCTCAGACAACTGCCTACCCTGCTCAATCTCGGTGGATACCTGGTGCAGAACGATCACTCACGTCGTAAGCTATCGCCCAAGACGCACCTGCTGCTGGAGACCGGAGAGGAAGCGGTCCTTGACGGCAGTATGGGACATTATCAGTGGGGATGGGACAAACCGTTCTATTATCAGAACTTCAAGCTTGCCGGTTATACCTACGAGACGATGTCTTTCAGCAAACGTAAGGGATTTTGGAACTACTATATCCCTGTAGGCTCGCGCTCAGCTTCCGGTTACGCCGCATACGACAGTGCTACACAGTCGTTGAAGAGTGTAGGCACGGCAACGGTTCCAGTTTTTAACAAGTCAATATTAACTTTGCAGACTGCCGCCCACAAAAATGGTGACCTGTGGTTTGCAAATGAGCGCGTGATGAACTTCGTGACCGGTATGCTCAAGCGGTTGATCTTCCATAATAGGTGTATTCAGGCCGGCTTCAATGCTAATCTAACCACGGACGGTCTGCACCAGGGTGGAACGGGCATGGGATGCTCAGAATCATATCCATGGGATAATGGCTATTTGCCACTTAATGCGCTTGTGGAGGATGGAGACGCGCTGGAAGTAGGATCGTTCAAAGGTAGTACGACGAATAAAGATGGTACGGCCAAGGACATAGAGTATAGCGCCATTCCGAACTTCTATGGATTGAAGAACGACTATAAAGCGCTCTGGTGCATGAGCGAGAACATGCTCATCAATTGCAACGAAGATGGCAACCAGAGCCTATATATCGATGATAGCGTTGGCAAGACTCTCTTCAATCTGAATTCGTTAGATGGGCATGTATTGCATAGCAGGGCACCATATAATACCGAAGGATGGAAATACCCGAAGGCATACAATATGTCACATCTTGCATTTTGGCCGTCTGAAGATGGCGGAAGCCAGTCAACGTACTTTGGAGACGGATATTATAATCCGGGATCTAAGAGCGGCCTCCGTGGTGTCGTATTGTTGGGCGGCGGTCGCGATGGTGACGATGCCGGCTCGATGTGCGCCTATGGCAGCACTGGTGTCGGTGGTGCCCGTGTGGACTGGTCCGCGTTCCTCTGCGAGTGGGCAGAGGCATTCAGCACGAATCCAGTGCTGGCGGAGTAAACAAGAACACTAGAGCACGAGAGGGCAAGGGGGCGCAGGAAGCGGGGATCAAGAGAACAAGGGACCCCGGCGCGAAGCGCCCCGCCCTGCAAGGGCGACTAGTACCGCGAAGCGGTCGATTTTTTTTTGATTCCTGAGGAATTTTGATTATTTTGCTCAAATTTCGCAGGAATCATTTTGATATCTGACATTTATGCTGTATCTTTGCACCCACTTCCGCATTTCTGCGGAACAGGTGGACTCTCCTGGAGCGGCCTCCGTGGTGTCAAATTGTTGGGCAACGGTAACAATGGTGACAATGCCGGCTCGATGTACGCCAATGGCAACAATGGTGTCGGTGATGCCAATGTGAACTGGTCCGCGTTCCTCAACAAATTATTAAAAGGAGACGAGCCTTCCCCATTGGGAAAACATATCGAAAGATGACACTGAGACAAGTAGCCGGAAGCGCGAACCTCATACGTGCCGGAAGGAATTTGCAGACTTCCAATCAAACCATCGAGACCCCGCCGAAATTTCGGAACAATAAAGACCCCGCAAGATCCCGTCCATTAAAGTAAATATGAAAAGAATCAAAGATAAAGCCAGCGAGGTCGAGAACATGGAGAATGCGCGTGCTGCTTATGATACATATTCGTATCAAAAGCATCACCGAGACTATGTGGAAAGATTTGATAAGAATCTTGAAAAGAATCTGCAGACAATTCTTGAATCTTTATCATCCGAGGAATGGACTCCAAAGGGCTACAAGCGCAAAATCATTTTTGAGAAGAAAAAACGAATCCTTGCCAAGGCACCCATCGAGGACCATGTGGCAGAAGCCATTTCCATCAGGCCCTACGAGAAGGAGCTGTATGATTACTCTACATACAGAGCTCCAGCCGTAAAACCAGGCCTCGGTACGCACGCATTTGTGAGGATACTTCGGAATGAGCTATTCAAGGAAGACCAGGAAGAAAATATGTATTATGTACCGCTCGATGCTCATCATTATTTCCCAAGGATGGACCATGGAATTCTCAAAAAAGAGATAGAGCGGAAAATGAAGCCTGGAAAGCTCAGGAGAAATCTTTTCAAAGTTATCGACAGTTATCCGCAAGGAGCGCCACTTGGCATTAAGGTGAGCCAAATTCTTGGTCAGATTTATCTCGCACGCTTTGATAGGCTGGCCATGAGATTCTTTGACATAGGAGAGAATAAGGAAAAACTCGATTTCTGGACATCAAAATATATCGAAGGCAGAGTAGCGACTGCAACAGCGGATGACTATACGGATCTCTGCAAAGGCCCCCAATACTTGTCACATGTATTCCGAGGCTATGTCGATGAGGGCATACCGCATTATTTAAGATTTGTGGACAATATCATTATCCGGCACAAAGATAAGACTGCGCTGCATATCATCACACAATTATGTATCATGCACTTGTCACGTGATTGGCATATAGAAGTCAATAAAGACTATAATATCCGTCCGACATGGATGGGGATAAGGGTATGCGGATATGTATTCTATCATGACAGAGTGCTGGTAGCCAAGCGCAACAAACAGAAACTTGCAAGGAAAGTGCATCAACTTCAAAAGAAAGGATACGATGAAGAAAGCATCAGGCGGAAATGCGCATCACAATTAGGGTATATCAAACATGTAAACTCAATACATCTCATCAAATCGTTAGGAATGGAAAAGACATTAGGTAAGATCATCCGCCGGCGGCGGGTGAAGGCTCCCTTTGAGGGATTAACAGCTGAAGACAAGGTTAAATTCTCCTCAATCTGTAATTACACAAGTGAAAAAGCGGGGGGGGGGTAATTCCAGCAACAAGATTTTGTTAATTGATTATAAGGTAGTCAAAAGTAAAATCGAGAAGGAAAAGGTAACGACTAAAATTAAGGATGGTGAAGGGAATATGCAGGACGTAGTAAAGGAGGAAGCCAAAGACGCACTCACCATCCGATTCAAGAAGATCTTAAAGACATACACAGACCAGGATACAGGAGAAGAGGTCTATGTGTGCGTTAAGAAGAAAGACGCTGAAGGACGTGACACAGCAGTTGATGCAGAGTACTACGCCTTCACCGGGTCAAAGATCCTTATCGACCAGGCCATCAATGACTTCACGAAAGAGGATCTACCATGTCCGACCGTCATACAACAGTTTGCGACGTCCAAAGGACAGACCTTTTTTAAATTCACATAAACAAATCCCCGGCACGAATCCGTGTCGGGGATTTTAATCTATCAAACGAGGACTTATTCAGGATTAACTGCGTATTTTCAAGAACTTAGCACCTACATTATCTTTGCGTAAAAAACGAAGATAATGACCGAATCCATGTACGACATAGTTAAGAACACGATGATAAGCATCTTCCTTGCCGTGATTGCTTATCTCCGCCCACTACAAGGAGAACTGAGCTCCCTATTCTTGATTTTTTTTGCAAACTTCATTTTTGGCTATCTATCCGGAATGATAGCAAATAAGGAGGATTTTGAGTTTAAGAAAGCCGCTCGGTGCATTGGAGAGGCGACGGTATTCTTCGTCTTCTGTACATGCATCTACGCAATAGGGAAATTCAAAAGTCAAGAGCAAGGCGCTTTACAGTGCGTGAGTTATGTAACGTATGTGGTGATATACTTCTATGGGCTGAATATCATCAAGAACTGCAAGAAGATCTTCAAGAAGGGCTCTACGCCCCGGATGATTTTCGCATTCCTCTATTACGTACTGAGGTTTGAGTTCATCGAGAGAATTCCATATCTAAAATCTTATCTGAATACACAAGGCAATGAAGAAAGCATCAAAACAGCTGCTGGAGCATGTCAGACAGGCCGAGGGCCTGAGTCTGACAGCGTACAAAAAAAGTGATGACACGTGGACAATAGGTTATGGCCACACCAAAGGCGTGAGGCAATATGACCGAATCAGTAAGAGTGAGGCGGAGCGCTACCTGCTGAGTGACCTCGCTCCCATCGAGAGATTCCTGTCAGCGGTTCCACAGGTGAAGACGCAAGGGCAGTTCGACGCTCTCGCTGACTTCGCCTTTAACCTCGGTCTCGGTAGGTTGAAGGGCTCTACGCTCTTCAAATACGTCAAGGCGGGGCGTCCGGTGGCAGAGGTACAGACTCAGTTCCGGCGATGGATATATTGTAACAACAAAGTCCTCGACGGACTTGTGAAACGTAGAGAGTGGGAGGCCCGGAGATATGCGCAGTAGATTTCACTTTGATATATGGGAGGCTTATGACCAAGTGGTCATCGGCCTGTTTCTCATAGGACTGATAGCGCTGCTCTTCTCCTCATGCGCCTCGAAGAAGGTCCTCGTTCCGGAGGTGCACGAGCGCATCGTTCATCAGCGCGACACCATATATCGTGTTGACAGCTTCTTGACGAGTACCACGACCATCATCCGGCAGGCTGACTCGACGATGATGGCCGACTATGGCATCCGTATCGGGAAGCAGGAGAAAGCATGGCTCGTGAAGCAGAGCCAGACGGCGAACAGCAAAAGCGCCGTCAGATTCATCATGCGAAAAGACAGCATCGTACATGATTCCATCCCGCAGTATGTGCCAAAGAATGTATATGTCGAGAAGGAGGATCCATGGTACGAGAAGGTGCTGGTTTTCCTTGGGATATGCGACGTGGCGGTTGCGCTGATTTGGGCTTATTGTAAATTATCTGAAAGAGCAAGAAAAATAAAATAAATTATGCCTGGTAATACTGAGAAATTCCGTGCGGAGATTGAGCTGAACTCACGTCAGGCTCAATCTGAGTTGAAAAAGCTGGAGGAGCAGCAGAAGCGATTGAAGGAGCAGCAGAAGGCTCTTTATGCATCGTCCTCTGCTAAGAACCATCAGCTGGCCGCTGACATGCAGAAGGACATTGATAGCGTTTCCTCGAAGATTAGGGAGCAGAAGAAGTATATCAATGGGCTTTCGACGTCAGTCAAAGACCTCTCGCAGGCGAGTTATAAAGAGCTCGCCCAAACGGTGCGTGCGCTCAACAAAGAGCTGCGCTCTGGCAACGTGGCACGGAACTCAAAGGAATACAAGGCACTTGCCGACCGTGTCAAGGCCTGCCGCACCGAAATGCAGAGAATGAACGAGGCAACAAGGGAGCAGCCAAGTGCCTTCGGCAAGATCGCTGATAAGCTCAACCGCTACCAGACGGCACTCGCGGGTGTGGCGGCAAGTATCGCTGGCATCACTATGACCATCCGAAACTCGGTGCAGGACTATGCCGAGATGGACGAACAAATGGTGAACGTGCAGAAATACACGGGGATGGCGAAAGACCAGGTGGTGGCTCTCAACGAGGAGTTCAAGAAGATGAACACACGCACTGGACGGGACCAGCTGAACCAGCTGGCAGGTGCCGCCGGCCGGCTCGGTATCGGCTCGCAGAAAGGGGCAAAAGACTTTGTCGACGCAGCCGACAAGATCAATGTAGCCCTCGGCGATGACCTCGGTGACGATGCCGTGGCGCAGATAGGTAAGATGGCCATGGCCTTTGGCGAGGATGACAAACATGGATTGAACAAGGCTATGCTGATGACAGGCTCGTGCATCAACGAGCTGTCGCAGTCGTCGTCAGCCAGTGGCGGTTATCTCGTGGAGTTCGCTGCCCGTATGGCGGGCGTGGCCAAACAGGCAGGGATGACAATACCACAGATTATGAGCTTCGGTTCCGTCCTCGACCAGAACATGCAGGAGGTGGAGGTGTCGGCCACTTCGCTCAACCAGCTGATTACGGCCATGTTCAAGGAGCCGGCAAAATTCGCACAGCTCGCAGGCGTGGACGTGAAGAAGTTCACGACCATGCTGAAGACCGATGCCAACCAAGCCCTGCTCCAGTTCTTTGCCACGATGAAGGGGAAGGGCGGATTTGATAAGCTCGCTCCTATGTTCGACGAGATGGGACTTAGCGGAAGCCGTGCCGTGCAGGTGTTGTCGGTATTGGCCAATAAGCTCGGTGACGTGGTGACCGCAGAGAACACGGCAAATGCGGCATACGCATCCGGGAAGTCGGTGATGGATGAGTTTAACCGTGCAAACGAGAGCGCACAGGCACAGCTGGACAAGGCAAAGAAACACTTCAAGGACCTGAGCATAGAGCTCGGCGAGCAGCTCATGCCAGTGGTGAAATATACCATCACGGGGGCATCGGCACTTGTGCACGCACTCGCAGTCATTGTACCATGGCTGAAGAATAACATCGGTATGATTGCAAAGCTGGCCATTGTCATAGGCTCATACTCTGTGGCCACGAAGATTGCGGCCAACTGGACGAAGATCATGACCGTATGGCAGGCACGCAAGACCATCCTCGACAAGGCGGAGGTGGCATGGAACAAAGCCAAAACCATTGCCATCGGACTGTATACCCTGGCCGTAGGTGCTCTGCAAAAGGATACCGTGGCACTGACCGTGGCGCAGACGGAACTTAATGCAGTGACCAAGGCCAATCCATGGGGATTGTTGGCCTCGGTACTTGCAACGGTAGCCGTCGGCATCGTAAGCCTGATTGGATATTTCAGCAACCTGAGCAAAGAGGAGAAAGCAGCTGCCAATGCTGCCAATCTGTATAATCAGAAAAAGCAGATAATGGCGGAAATCGACAAACAGGCAAATGAAGACACAGCAGAGCAGATAACAAAGCTGAAGCAATTGGAGCGCATCGTCGAGGACAACAACCTGAAGCTGGAAGACCGGCAAAAGGCGCTCACTCAGTTGAAGAAGATGGTGCCATCGTACCATGGTACGCTGACACGAGAAGGCAAGCTCATCAACAACAATGTGTCCGCGCTGCAAGCCTATTGCAACAACCTCATAGCAGCAGCAAGGGCACAGGCTGCCTTTAACAAGATAGTAACCTTGCAGAGCAGTACGCTAAACCATCAGACGATGTTAAAGGCTCGCCAAGGCAATATGCAGTTCTATCAGCAGCAGATGGCTGCCAACGGTTTCAATGATGAGACCGACCAGATCATGGGTTCTACATTCCGAGGACAATATTGGATCAGACGACAAAACAAGAATGGCACTATCTCGGACGTAGAGATCACCAAGAAGCAATACGAGCAGATTAAGCAGGCGCAGGAGATGGTGGCTTGGAACAAGACACGTATCAACCAGGAGCAGACAATCATAAAAAATAATGAGACGATCTCCAAAGAGTTGGAAAAGCAGGTAAGAAAGAATTCTAATCTGCTGGACTCTCCGGGGAATACAGATATCAAGGAGCCCAAGGGCGGGACTTCGACATATACAGACCCAAAGAAGACAAAAGCAGCCGCAAGAGCAGCTGCCAAAGCTGAGCGTGAGCAGCGGCAAAGACAGCGTTCCGCTGAGAAGGCACGCAAGGAGGCCTTAAAGAAAGAAGTTGACGAGGTCAAGGCGAACTACTCCGAACAGCTCGCTATCGCCATGACAGCCTACTCGAAAGGTGACATCGCTTACTCTTCCTATATCAAGACAAGGCATGATGCTGCTGTCGCCTACTACGACAAGCTGAAAGTGATATATGGAGCAAACTCAGATGATTACAAGAAGCTGCTCGATGGGCGTGCCAAAGCTGATCAGGATTATCAGGAACAGCTCAATGATATCCAACGTCAGGACATGGAGCTAGACCATCTACGGAGGGTGGAATCTTTTCGCAAGCAATATTACGACAAGACAAATGCCATGGCCTATCAGAACGAGCGTCTGCTGGATGAGAACCTCTTCCAGGAGAAGATACGGTACATCCAACAGCAGCAGTCGCTCTATAGCGCGGGGTCGAAAGAATGGCACGGGCTGGAACTGCAGCGCACGAAGGAAGAGGCTGAGCACAGGATGCAGCTGCAGGAAGACTTTGAAAAACGGCTGCTGGAATACCGCAAGGAGATGGGAAAGACTAACCTCGCCGAGCAGGAAATCCTCGAGAAGGAAGGTATCACGCGGATGTTTGGTGTGCTGAAAGAGACCGGGCAGATGACACAAGAGGAATATGATGCCATCATCGAGCACATTAAGAATAAATATAAGGATCTGCGAGCCGAGCAGAACTCCCCCGCTGCCATACGTCAGCAGGGGACTGATGCATTGAACAAGGCCAAGAACCGCGCGGGTGTTGATGACAGTAATGCTGAATATAACAGTGACAACCCTGCTATTTCTTCCTTCTCTGCTTTTGATGCCGTAAAGCAACAGAAGGCCGTCAATGAGAAGTTGACGGAGCTATACAATGCTGATGAGATCACATATGCGCAATACCAGGAGGCGAAGAAGCAGCTCAGCCAGGAGACGACGGACAAAATCATTGCCGCTGCTCAAGCCGCTTTCAGCGGAATCAGCAACCTCATGGGCACGGCTTCCTCATATGCGCAGGCCTGCAGCGACCTGGAGACGGCAAGGATCAGTGCCAACTATCAGAAGCAGATAGATGCAGCCGGGAACAACTCAAAGAAGAAGGAGCGACTCGAAAAGAAGCGTGACAAGGAACTGGCCAAGGTCAAGACAAAGGCAAACAAGAAAGCGATGAAGATAGAGATAGCACAGGCGCTCGCGTCCACGGCTCTGGCTGCCATCAACGCCTATGCATCCGGCTCGAAGATCAACGTTTGGCTCGGTCCTGTGGCCGCTGCCATGGCAACGGCAGCGGGCATGATGCAAATCGCCACCATCAAGAAGCAGCACCAGGCAGAGGAAGCCGGCTATTATGTCGGCGGATTCACAGGCGGCAAGGACTACCATAAGAAGGCCGGCGTCGTGCATGAAGGTGAGTTCGTGGCTAACCACGAGGCGGTGAACAACAGCAAAATCCGTCCTGTCTTCTCGCTCATCGACGAAGCGCAGAAAAATAATCGCGTTGCGTCATTAACAGCAGATGATGTGACTCGTTCGTTGGGCAATGGAGGCAGCGCTGCCATTGCCTATGCACCGCAGGTCAATGTCACGACTGACAACAGCGACATCGCAGGGACGCTACAAAAGGCAAACGAGACCCTCGAAAAACTCGGGGCTGCCATCGATGACGGCATTGACGTGTCTATGGAGAAATTCAAAAGAGCGGAGAGGCACTGGAACCATCTGCAAAACAATAAATAAGATACGCTATGATAGTATGTACACTCAATGGCAAGAAGGCCTATCCACTTACCACGCAGAATATAAAGATTACCATGGAGAACGAATACGTGAAGTCGTCAGGGTCCTACACCTACGACATCACGTTTCCCCTGGCCATTGCCGCGAACCGGGAGGTGTTCGGCAACGTGCAACGCCTCGACGTGCGCAAGAAGATCGCGGATTTCGATGAGTGCCGCCTGTATGCTGCCAACAGACTCGTGATGAGCGGCAAGGGAATCGTAACGGCCATCACTAAGGACGAGGTGAAAGTACAGATCACAGCCGGGAAAAGCAGGATGAAGTACAACTCGAAGTTCGAGAAGCACTTTATCGATGAGATAGACTATCCGGAAATAGTCTTGGACTCCGGACTTGACACGGACATGCTACAGCGGTTTGGATTCTATCCGCCATATAAAATATCTACGTTGAAGAACTATGCCCTGCATATTGACCTAAGCAGCACCAATATTGTCGGACAGAAAGGCGTGGCCATTTTGTCTACAATACATGATGAGAGTAATTCCGTGTTGGCCAACAGAGTAGTAACATTCAAAGGAGAAATGAAGGCAAACGGGCATAAGGAAAAGGGCACTTTCCATTTTATGTATAACCTTGCGCCGATGCCTTACTTATTTTATATTTTAAAAAAGGTGATGGACTATGAGGGATATCACATATCTGCCAATGATCTGGACAAAGATCCATGGAACCGGCTGGTGATCGTATCTGCGTGCAGAACCGGGAAGATAAAAGACGCGCTACCACATTGGACTGTCTACAAGTTCCTGGATGAGTTTCGGAAATTATTCAATGCTTCGTTCATTTTTGATGAGACAGCCAAAACGGTAAAGATCAAGGCTACAAATGAGCTGCTTGCAAAAGGCGTGGTCACATATGAGGCAGAAGATGACTTTAACGTAGAACACGACGAGGATGGGAGCCTCGAGAACTTGGTGACATCAAATGTATCCTATGCCTTCGACGATGCATCTGACAGAGACTTCAGAGAGTTCATCTCACAAGATGTATTCAAAGACTACGAGACCATTGAATATGGTACGCGCAAAGAAATGCTGGATGCCATCGAGAAGATGACAGCCAGAGAGCAGCGCACAAAAATATTCAAGCAGGGCGGAAATTATTATATCTACGCAGAACTGCCTGTGGACGGGAACCCCGAGAACGAGAATCTGTCTTGGCAATTAACACAATGCGGTTTATTCAATCCCATTATCAGGGATATCAAGAGTGATAACCAGGAAGAGATCGCCATTTGCCCGACTGCCATGATACAGCATCGCAACCAGAACGATGATGAGAAAAGAAATATATGGAACTCGATTCTCGCAGGACCGGCATCATGGATGATTATGCCATCCGTAACAAATGCGAAGCAAGTAGCTATGGAAGACATGCAGGTAGATGATGACGGAGATTATTACTATACTGTACAGGATGCCATGCAGGGATCTTCGGAGTCTAAAAATGAAGAGAGTACAGATGATACAAGTATGCCCGTCGCATTCCAAGCAGATTGTGTCGTCAATCTAAAAGCGCACAAAGCTGTGAAGGCTCCCGGCAGACTCGATAATGAGGATTTGAGTTACAGAGTGCCCGTGTTATACACTGATTATCGACGGTTCCCAACTTATATCGTCAATACTGAGAGCGGGAGCCTGTCTTTGGAAAATATTCATGTAACAACAGGCAGGCACTTTGGCAACAGGGGAGGCGGAACAAACGAAAAAGAATTCAAGACCTTGAATATAAACGCTAAAGATGAGATTGCCATCAAGTTCCTGACAGACGAAGTACCCGATCCGACCATGCTTTATATGTTCTGGAACAAGAAGTATATATGCAGCAAGATAGAGATGACCGTCAAAGATGATGGCATCGAGAAAGAGAAGACGGGATACTTCTACGAGTTTTAGAATATTTGTACTACTTATATTGTAACCTCAAATCCGCAACTACGCGCCTAATATGATA
>ULKL01036673.1_pt1 | contig 17246 bp, 18 predicted proteins | sample 1951161 | NCBI WGS metagenome assembly ULKL01 (sample SAMEA4835501, study PRJEB28245) | human gut metagenome | biome: gut microbiome; material: fecal sample | place: Denmark | collected 2008
CCCTAAAACGCCTTGGCAATTGCCTCCCTTTAATGTAGCGGTATATGTAAAGACATTTTATTTCCGCAACGTAGGCAATTAGCCTTTTGTCGCTGCAAGGGGTGTGGCAATTGCCCATCCGCGGTATGCGCCGGACGGATGAGCATCATCGGTTCGCGCTACCAATCATGTAACTACCTCTCTCCACAGCCATACGGTGTGCCATTGGCCTTCCACCGGCACACTGTATGGTGGTGGGTTAGCCTGCGTGGCAACTGAACGCAAGAAGCGGCACTGGCCATAAGCGACATCGCCCTGCAAGGACAGCGATGCCCAGCGCATGGCATGTGCCGCCACGGTTTTATCCTCTCTCCCCAGTGCCAAGGTATGTCCGATGCGTCGAGGAGTGTACCAGCCACGCGGTCCACGTATCGAAAGCTAAGGACATACTGTGGCACTGGGGGCGTGCCTTCGCGGACACACGGCAAAACCTCGGAGCAATTGGCCCCGAGGAATTCATCTGCCGTGCCTGGCATCATGCGAGCTTCTCCAGTATCATCTTGCTTGCCTTCTCCACATCACTCATGAGAGACAGTACGAACTGAGGCTTCTCACGCAGGGCATTGATCCATCCTTTACAGTAAGCAGCGTTGTTATTGAGGATGCGCTTGTCAAACCCGAGGACCTGCCCGAGTCTGGCGGCACCAAGCTCAGCGACCAGTTCCTCTTTGGCATAGAGCGTATCGCCGAACTTCTTGCCTTTCTCGCGATTAAGGCGGTCGGGCGTGCCGGTGGAGTGTATCATCTCGTGAAGTATCGAGGAGTAGAACTCCTGTCCGTCTTTGTATATCTCTTCAGGAGTGGTGCCGAGCTTAAACTGCTCCTTCTTGGGTACTATCACTACATCACGTGTGGGTGAGTAGTAAGCACCGTCGGCCGTCTTCGTTGCTTCAATCGGGCATACCCATGTCTGCTTGGCAATCATCTCATCCAGTGCCGCATTGGAATACATGCCCTGTGAATCCTTGGCAATCTCAACGCCGAAGCCATCCTTAAGGGCATTGATCTTATCCGGATGTTTCTCCTCTATGTTGGTCTGTGCCACGTTGAAGACGTTGTAGCTCTTCAGGAACGGGAACACCTTACACTGTTTCTGCTCGCTCTTCATCAGCTTACGGTAGGCATCGTAGGTGATACGTTGGCCAGAAGGAGTGGTGATGGAATAATCCCAATAGATGACAGGCATGGACTTAGAGCCTTTGTTGACGTGGGCTCCGAGGCGGTTGGCTTGGCGCAGTGTGCAATAGATAGGATACTCCCATTTCTGCATTGCGCAGTCCATCATCAACCAGAAGACGTTGCAGCCCTGGTACTTGTTGCCCTCGATGTTTACGGGGCTACCGCCGATGGTGCGGCCGATCCAGCCTTGTTTCCAATCGCTGGCCTGCATCTGCTCGATGCGTTCGATGATCATAGAAGCGAACTTCTCCATTACAATCTCATTGTGTGCTGTGAACTTCATAATAGTATATTTTTATCAGTGAAACATATTTGATTAATCCAGGCAAGTTACTGTGACATACTGAATGTCGACCATCACGTCCATTGCCATACGCTCAGCTGTTGCAGTGGCTTCTGCATAAGAGTCAGCCGTTACCTCGAATGTGATATGGTCTCCGTCCTCACCTTCTACATCTACCTGATAAAGATTCTGAGAGAAGAGGCGGCTCTTGCGATTACGCTTTGTAAAACCATTTGCGGTGAGGTTCTGCTGTATGAAAGTTGTTGTTGTCATGATGTAATTTTTTTAATTGTTGAACTTTTATTAATTTTTACGTGCATAAAAGGAGCAGCAATCGGAAAGGTCTTTAATGCAAGTGTTGGCCGAAAAAATTTTCACCTTGGCCTGGAAAGTTGGAATAGGCAAACCTGCCCCAACTTTCTGAAAATTTTTTCGAGACAACCGCAGGCTTGCACTTGCAGGGGCCGGGATTGCGCTAACTTTGCAAAGGAAAAATTCAAAGTTCAACAATGCCCGAAAAAATCATTATGACACAATATAACTTTCAAGCTGAACCCACCAAGCAAATGGTTGAAGCGCATTCGCTGAGCCAGACTCAATCCTTAAATCAAGGTAGATGTTGTAGGGGAGACGGCTAAGACCATACATCGAGGCAACGACAAGCAGCTAAACAGAAGCCACCGTAACAGCGAGCATGGCACAAGCCATGATGCCATTCAGTATGCCTCTGTAACCGAGCCGGAGACAAAAGCAAACTGAAAAAAATATACATGATGTTCATGGCACACAAATGATAGTAGGACAGAAGTTCTACAATGATAGAACGCATCTGGCAAGCAGGCGCAGAAACAAAAAAAGGACGCTACCATCATCGGTAACGCCCCAAAAATATGGCAAAAAGAAAGTGCTGCTATTTAGAATATGTATTGGTGGACACACTGCGATACTGCATAATGGGAAACCGCTCTACTCCGATGCACAGCGTGTCAAACGCGTCAGAGCCGTCGGTACGGCTCTCCAGCTTGTCTTCCTCTGTCTCCGCGAGTTTCTCACCACTCTTGTCTTTCTGGCCGTTCTTCACGCCTGCCGAAGTGATGGAGATGAGCAGGTCAGGATTATTGTCCCGGTTGATGAGCACGACGTGACGGGCACGGCCGCGGAACATACGGTTGATAAGGTCATTCTTCAGGATGTGGTTCATCGGCTTACCGATATACTTAGGTTTCACAGACCAGCCTTTCTTCCTCAGGCCGGAGATGATCATTCGATAGAAAGCCTCGGAATGGGTGCCGTAGCTGTTGCCCACAAAGGTGGCATCGTAGTAGAACACCACCTGATGACGACGGTGATAGTGATAATAGTCATTGAAGTCATCGAGCAGCTCGGGAATCTTCCGCTCGTACTTCACGAAGAAGGACTTCAACACCCTGAGCTTACCATCGCGTCCCACCTGGCCGACCACCATCCAGTTGATATTTGCGTTGGCATCGAAGGCGACGATGAGCGGCAGCTTAGGGTCGAGGTCGCTGTCCTGCCGACAGTCATTGGCAATCGTACCATTGTCGAGGTTCTCGAGGTTCAGCACATCCTCATTCGGTGCCGTGTAAAGGTTCACATCCTCACGCATACCACCGTAGAAGCCATCCGTACTAATCTCGATGCGGATGCACATGATCGATGTGGCGAAGGTGAGCGGAGGCAGGTCGCGCTTGGCACGGCGGATAAACTCCTCGCCAAGCAGCGCGAGGTTCTGGATGCTGGTATACTCCTTATAGAGAAGGCACTTCGACCGCAGGAAGTTGAGCTTTGCGTCGATGCGGTCTATCTTACTCTGCAGCGCCTCGCGCTGAGAAGGCATTGCCTTCTGCTGACGCTTTGCCCGCCACTTGGCATATACCAGTCCCTCGATGGCTTCCACGAGTTCCTTATCCATGTCGTCCTTGTAGGACAGAAACCAGCTGCCTTTTTTCGTCACCGGCATATCCGACGTGATGGTCATGCCATGGTGCAACGGAAAGTTATGGAAGTACTGCTCGTTGCCTCGATTGGCCTGAAATGTCTCATCCTTCAGCTGCTCAAAGTTGATGAACTTCGCCTCGTCGATGATGATATAGTCGAGCGACATCGAGTTACTCGTGCCGCTACGGTCCTGACTGATGATGTTGCACACCGAGCCGTTGTAGAACGAAATAGTATTCTCCCAGTTGGCCGGTGTGAAGATGGGAGATTTCCAGTGCAGACCTTTCCATGGACGTTTGCCGACGACATAGTGTAGGTCGCGCTTGAATCCCCATCGTTCCAAATGGATGAGCATCGATGGAAGAATGTTGGTCAGGCACCTCTTGACCGACGGCGACACGAAACCGCCCATGGAACCAGGCATACCCTGAAAGCACGTCATCAGACGGCCCGCCTGTATAGCTCCCTTACCCATACCACGCCCTGCGACGAACACCTCGTCGCGTGTGTTCATGGCAAGGGAGTAGAGTTGCGGGTCGTTGAAATATTCCCTATGAATCTGTTCCGTTTCCATCGTGCTCTTCCTTTATCTCCTCGTAGTCAGCATCCTCAATCTTCGTGTCACCATATTTCTTCTCCAACTTCCGTATGCGGTCGCGCAGTCCGGGAACCTTCTGTATGCCGATGACCGTCGGGTCATCGGTCATCTCGAACTGCTGCGGCACAATCTTGTCAAACTCCAGTTCCGGCTCATCGTCCTTGTCGGTACGATTGTTCATGATGCGGTTCTTCTCTATGGATGCCACGGCGCGCAGGTCGCCACGCTGTCTGGCCATCCTCAGATCCTCTTCAAGGTCTCGGTTGATCTTCCATCGCATGAATTCCTTTGATGCCTGTTGCAGGTTACCCATCAGTATTTGGGTGAGATGCAGGTCGTCGTATGCCTGAGCCCTGCCCACCTTGAACTTCTTCATGTCATAATCCACAATCTCCTTGTCGAACTTCGACGGGAACTGCAGCCAATAAGCGTAGATACCACGCAGCCGTTGCAGCCGTTCCCGGACGGAAACGGCCACATTCTGTTGCTGCAGCTCGTTGTCATCGAGGACAACGAGCTTGGAATACTCATCTATATTTATTGGTAAGCTCATGTCTATATCATTGTCACGGAAGAGAGCTGCCGTTCCATCAGGCTCAGGCACTCGGAGACAGAGAATGGCGACCCTGCGCGTGCCGCATCCCTGATATCCTCACGTATCTCCCTGGCCGTGGTGGCCACGCCATGGAAGAAGGCGATACGAGCGGGATGCCCCATGGTATTGATGTCATCGATGAATTCCGACTCATCAATACCCAAAAGGGCGGAGATCTCCGAGGGGGTCATCAATCTCTTTGCCTCTTCCTCTATCCCTTGAAGCAACTCTTTCGAATAATCCATTGAGGTCTATTGATTTTTTTATGATTCTGTCGAGTCCTGTGTATAGGTCAAGAAATGCCTGTTGCGATGTCGTTACCATGGTACACTCTGCACGGTCGCCATAGGTCTGGTTCTGCGATGAGATTACAGATACCGTCCATCTGTCGTTTTGCACCAGGACTATCTTTGAATGGTTCTGCGCGAGATAGACGTTCTCGAAGCAGCTGCTCATCAGCTTGGCCAGCTGTATGGTCTTCTTCGATGCCTTCAGGTCAGCCACGAGAGAAGCCTTCCCAACAAGACCTTTTTTCCTTAGATTAAGGAAACCAGAGCAGAAAGCGTCCGACGTTGAGAATGTGCTTACCCAAACGTCGGCTTTTCCTGTCTGCGAGAGTATCCATCCGAGCAGTCCAAGAGTATGCAGTCCTGTCCCGAGGAAATACTGACTGGACTGTGCGGACAGTGGCCGCAGAATCTCATCAACCCTCCTGCCTCTACTCATCTTTTATGTCCTTATCATCGGTGGAACCGGAATTTTCTGAGGGATCAACCATTTCTGATGGTTTTTCCTCCGGAAAGACAACACCTGCCTCTACCAGTTTCGTGCGTAATTCGTCGCCGATGACCTCACCCTTATCAAGCAGCAGCTGCACACGATCCTGCGTGTTCTGCAGGTTGCCACGATAAGCCTCGATGGCCTTTTCGTCGGCACCATCTGCAAGAGATGCCTTCTTCATGTTCAGAAGTTTATCATCTTTAACCATCTTGCTCAGGTAGCTGCGTGCATTGGTAACAGCCTTTGCCGAATCCGCCGTTGAATCTCCATTTTCCCCGGTTTCATCGTTACTTTCGATGATAAAATCGTCATATCTTGCAAACTCAGACTTGTATTTATACCAAGTTTCTTTGAGTGTATTGAGAGACTCAGCAAGATCACACGTCTCAGTTATGCCGAGGCATGTATTATAGAGACTCTTTATTTTCTTCCATCTCTCAGCATTCTGCGGCCATATAGCCTGAATGTATTCGGGAAGGCTGTCATGATCCGGGCGTTTTCCTCCGTGCATGGGAAGGTCCTTCTCACTGTCATCCTTGCTTTCATTTGCTGCGGGTTCCTCGTCAACGGCAGACTTCAGTTCGCCGAGCAGCTGTTCGGCATCTCTCTTCACGTCTTCGAGCGTCTGGCCACGCTGACGGATAGGAACGAATTTCTTCAGCTCATATACGACGGTGGATTCAAAACGCTTAGGGTTGGTAAGCACTGTCTGGAACAGCGACCTGTTACGGTTGAGCTGCAGAAGGAGAGTAGCTCCGCTAACGACTTCTTCGGGTGTCCGGTCTGTCATTGCCAGAAAGTCTTCTAATTTCTTGGTAATGGAGTTGTCTATTGCCATAATGCTTTGATATTAATATTATCGAAAAGGGGACGGTCTCACTATCACACGTGAGGACCGTCCCCGCACCTATTTATTATGAGAAGAAATTATCCTGATACAATCTTCTCACCTTAGCTGTTTGTTGCCGCACCTGCCGTACCACCCGCCTTAGCTGCTGTCACGAGCTTGCATGTTGCACCGTCGATGTCTCCATCTGCGGTGTGAATCTTACCCGTATAGAATGGAGCCGGATGAAGGTCGGTGGCTGATGCCTCGACCGTTGTCGTGTTGGAGTCGGTGGGGCTTGCACCAGTGTCCTGCTTAAGCGACAGAGTCGGTGAGAAGTCCTCCGAGCCGATGATACGGCATTTGCCGTTACGCTGAGGAACGAGCAGAATAAGCTCATCGTTGTTGGCCTGATCGATGAAGCCGGTAGCCTCTTCCTCTGTTCCAGGAATGGCAAACGTTGTTTTGTTTAGGAAGGTCTTGCATCCGTCGGTTCCCTGATTCTCCACCTCGATCTTACCGTTGTCCTTGACTATACCAATCTTGTAGAAGTATTTGTCAGCGGCAAGCGTGAAGTCTCCCGTAGCCTGTACAGCCTCGGCGAGAGACTTCGGACTATCGGGAACGGAAGGATATGCAAGAATATCTCGCTTCGATGTTGCGTACACATAATCACGGATGCCTGGCAGCTTCTTCTGTCCCGGGCATTTCTCCAGATCCTCATATATAGAGGCGTTCTTTGTGCATTTAGACATATTGCTATCTTATTTTTTATCATTAATAACTCGATGACCGTCGCCCATGGGCGACAGTCATCATGAAAACTTTAGGTGGTTGCCTTCTTCTCAGCGACAGCAAAGACCTCAGGAGAAACGCTCTCAAACTGAGTACCGAAGAACATGTTGGCGATGAAATCCATGTCGTAGTGGGTCGTCAGCGACTTCTCAACGATATAGTTTTCATCAGCTGTCTTCTGGTTGTAGAGAAGCAGGATGTTGCTCTTAGGAGTGAGCAGCATGAAGTCTGACGGAACACAAGACAGAGGCACGAGCTCTACGTTAGAAGCACCTTCAAGCGTTCGCTTTTCATAGCTCTGGTTGTATGGCAGAGAACCGTGGCGTGTCTGATAAGCCTCAGTGTAATAGTGATAGGACATATCACTGACGAACATCTTCAGGTTAGGCAGACTGCGAAGCTTCGGACTGATTTTCGGTCCCCAGTAGAAATCCTTGAACGCATCCTCGGCATTGACCTTATCGATGGAATCAGTGAAGTAGAAGAGGTTGCCAAGTGCCTCGGCGATGTAAACCTCCTTATTCTCGTTAGTTCCTGCGATATCGTTGTCGATGATGGTCTTGAAGCCATTGAAGAAAGCTGCTGTCTTGTCAAAGACGGTTCCGTCATGCTTAGCAGTGAAGGCATTCATAAACAGACGCTCGCCGAGCTTCTTCAAGATGTAAGCACAAATCTGCACAACGATTGGCACATTCTTAAGGCCATCACCCTTAGTGATGTCGCTGCCCCAGATGGTCTGGTAGATAGCATTCGGATCGATGCCCTCGATGCAGTTGCCGAAGAATGTCTCCAGCACACGACCGGTGAACTTCACATCAGCATCATGATGCTTATCCTTTTTGAAGTTGCCAATCTCAAAGTTGCCGCTCATCTCCGTTACCGTCTCACGGTAGCGGATGCCAGTGCGAACGGAGCAATGCTGCAGCAAGTCTGCCATTGCCAGCATAGGCTGAACAATGAGTTCCTTGCGGTAGGTCTGATAAGTCTTGGTAAGCAGCTCCGGCGTGAATTTGATGTTGCCTACCTTTATTGATGTATTAGTGTCTGCCATAACTAAATGTCTTTAATGGAATCTGCGATGGCCTTTGCAGTTAACTGCGGAAGCTCATCAGCAGGGTTATCGTTAGTCTTGTCCTCCGGAGAAGGATTCTTCTGAAGGTTCTTAATCTGCTCGTCCTTTGTGGCGAGGTCGCTTTTAGCCTGTGCCAGCTCGTTGCGCAGCTGTGCCACCTCATCGATGGGCTCTGGCTTGGCGGCTGCATCGGTCTTTGGTGCCGGACTCTCATTTTTGTTGTCCTCGGCAGGCTTGGTAATAAGCTCATTGAGCTTTTTAGCCTGGTCTGCTGTCAGTACAACCTGCCCATTATCGTCGGTAGGCAGAGAGTCCACGGCAAGCGCGGCGGTGATGGCCGCAAGTGCTAATGTTGGTTTGCTCATTTGTATGTTGTTATCCTCGACGTTAGATTTGTGGAGCAGGTTCTTGATTCCCTGCAACGTCTTCTGCAGGAAAGTCGGAGTTGGATTGCCATCATCATCAGCCACAGCACCCATCAGCTGCTGTGGCTGTGGCAATGGCGGTATGCCTGCCTCCTGGTACATATTGTTGTTGTTCTCGAATGCGTTTTTGAAGTTGGCCGTGAAAGCCTGTGCCTTCATTTCATCCTCCTTATCCTCCCGGATGGAATCCACCAGTCCGAAGTCAAGAGCTTCCTGCGCTGTCAGCCAGTTGCCCTTCTTCATCTGCTTTGCACATTCCTCCTTCGTCTTGTTGGACTTGTCAGCATACATCTGAGCCAGCACATCATCGAAGGTGTTCAGGTCATTACGCTGCTGCGTAAGATCCTTGATATAGTCATCCAGCTGCTCTTTGTTGGCCTGACTGTATTTCATGATGAACGTCGATGTGTTGTGGATGAGGAAGAAGCTATCCTTAACGATGTCGATGGTTGCGCAGCCAAGCATGGCAATGGTAGATATCGATGCGTTCATGCCGAAGGCGTGCGCATGCACTTTGCCATGATCCTTGAAGAGCTGATTCATTATCAGCCCGTCCATGACATAGCCACCGAGAGAGCAGAAGGCGACATGCACATCCTTGTTTTTCTTCTGGTCGAGAAGATAACGCACGTAACCGGTGGACAGGCAATCCCACCCACCGATTGTTCCGGTTATGATTATGTCGTAATTCATATTCCCCTGTTTATTAACATTCGCAAAGGTAATATATATAATGTATAGGCAAAAACACTCGCTAACCGACTATTTGCGGTATAGGCCTTATACATGACCATGTTACCGTGACCTCCATCCAAGAGTTGTCCGACGGCTTCTCTGGCAGACTGTCTTGGACGGTCATCACCGGGAAAGGTCTTACGGATGTGCCCAAAAGCAGTTGGGTGCCATCGACAAGTTTAAGCCGATAGGCATAGTTTCTGTGGTCTTGAAGTTCCTGACAGGTATAGAATTTCAATGTCGCATTGTAAATTGGCACCTTATCATCCACTTTTTCTGCTGTTGACAGCGAAGCATGCTCCCTGCAGGTCACTTCTTTCCATTGGATATTATCAGGCAATTTAACTGAATTTTCACCTAACCTGAGCATACCTTTAAGGTTGCTGCACAATGTCCGCTCAACCTTTGTAATGATTCTGACTTTATTCATATCTCTTTATTTAGTTTGAATTCCTCGCACGCTCCCGAACAAATATGGCCTTATCACGTATAGGATTTCGTGCATTTTTTTAGAAAAAAGTTTGCCGGAGCCGATTATTTCTTTCTCAAATCCACCCCGTGGCGGAGATAAGAGTCGCGCATGCGCTGATAGCGCATCTTCAGCGTATAGTCGTAATCGGTATCTATGCCGTTGCGCTCACACCAGGCGCGTACGCTCTTCAGCAGCGTGCAGCCGCACCGTGTCATCTCATTGAGGTCTTTCCACATCTGCATCTTGAAGGTGTCGTCGATGATCTCCTCCAAAGCTTCCATTGCCGTCTTCGACATATAGTTGTAGCTGATGACACGCTTGCGGCCGGTGTCGGGGATGGCTACGGCCACCGTGCCGTCCTCTCTCTTCGTCGGCTGCCAGTCCTTCGGGCGCAGCGACACAAAGCGCCGGATGCAGGCATTCTCGGCCGAACGGGAAGGGAACACGACAGGGTCGCCATAGTGATGGTGCAGCCATTGCCCAATGAAGGGCTTTACTTTGAGATAGAAGTAGAAATTGCTCATGTTAGTCTTGTTTTTATACGATTTTCCTGCAAAAGTAGGAAAAATTAGGCAGATATTCAAATTAACTTAGGAATATAACGACTATTGTAAACATTATTCCTTAACATCGCCTTTTCTTCTTTCCTCTCCTTGTCTCTTTACTTCTGAGTAATTCTGATTTCGTGAAATAATTTTGTGACAACGTTTCATTTGTGACAGACTTCGCAATCTATTGATAATCAATAGATTTTTCTGTCACAGTCTTCTGTTGCAGAATTTTTTGGCCGAAATCAAAAGTGCAACAAAGGCATCACTACCCCCATGGGAAAGGCCTTGTCACAAACACGATTATTTTTGTGACAGTTTGCAACGCAACTTTGTGACAACTTTGTGACACCGCAAACCCCGATAAACACTGACTTTTTCACCTTTTCAAACTCTCTGTTACAAAAGTCACAAAGTTTTGGAACAAAATTAGAAAGGGGTCGGGGAAACGAAAAGCTGCCACGGTGGGTCTTGGGTCACAAATGTAAACATACTTTACTTTATGACGTACGTGTTTGCGCAACGCAAAAAGGCGGGGCTGTCGGGAATACCGGCAACTCCGCCCTACGGATAAGATTATGTGTAAAGGAAGTGTGATGCGCTAAAACGGACAGTCGTCTTTGGATGTGTCATCCGCTTGTTTGAACAGCTCCTGCTGCTGTGGCTGTGGCTTGTGTTCCGGCTTCATCTCCTCAATCTCCGACGGCTTGCTTTTCACATAGATCATGTCTTTAATCTTGCTCAGTCCGTCTGGGCCTGTCACACGCGACTGGATGCGGCCTGAGGCGTTCTGCATGTCCTTCGGGTTCAGACAGTCAATCCACTCCCGTGTGGCGCAGAAGGCCTTCAGCTTCTTGTTGAAGCTCTGCATGGTGATGCGGTTCACATTGGCGAAGCGCATGTAGTCGTTAAGAACATTGTCGCGCTCGAGCAGTTTGTCGAGGTTGTCGCCCTCCGGTGAGAAGTAACCGTCGGCCCAGTCCTCGAAGTTCGCTCCCATGTCGGCCTTATATTTGCGTTGGATGATGTTTTCCATCGGCGGCTGTGGCTTATAACCGCTGTCGGCCAGACTGAGATAGAAACGGGTGCATTGCAGCCAAAAGTTGATGTCATTGTTCCATTCCTCCTCGGTGTAGTCGTGCTCATAGAGCGTCTTGTGAAAATCGTCGCGGATGGAACGGGTCTCTAAATAGTCGTTCTCCTCCGTCTTCTCGTGGTACCAGTCAGAGAAGACCATGTAAAGGGCGCGTGCCTGGCTCGACGGGTCGAAGTTGGTAGGCACATAGTTGGTGGTGAAAGCGAATTTCGGGCTCTCGTCAAAAGGAATGGTGAAGACGTGGTTGTTTTTCGGGTTCACGGTGAGGTCCGAGGTGATGCTGTCGTAGAACTGGCCGAGGTCCATGTACCGGTCGCAGTCGTCGACGAGCACCATGTCCGTGAACTGTGTCACCTGCTCCAGCACGTGCGGGTCGTCCATGAGGTTGCGCTTGCGCCCTGAGAGCGATACCGTCTTGCGCATTTTCTGGATGGTCTTGAAGAAGAAGCTCTTTCCCGAGCGGCCGTTGCACTGGCCGTCTTCGCCAATCTTATTATCCATGGCCTGCGGTGCCCAGGCGCGTGTTACGCTCTTGTAGCGGTGGAGCATGTAGCCCATGACGAATATCTTGTTGATAAGGTTCTGCTTCTGCTCGCTGATCTCCTCCGGAGTCAGCCCCTCGCCCTGGATGTCGAAGGGATGCTGCGCCAGATATGCCTTGGCATCCTCCGGCCGGTCCTCGAAGTTATACTCCGTCTCCTTGCGCCAGAAGAGACGGCTTGTGTTGATCAGGTAACCGAAGAAATGACTCTTTACGCTGTGGATATCGATGTCGAGATGCTCATGGCCGTCCTCGTCGGTTACCTTCTTTATATCGAACATCGGTTCAAGTTTTTTGAAACGATGGCTGATGACGTTTTCCTTCCATACATAGTTGTTGATACCTCCTTGGCCATGCTCATAGGCGCGTATGCCATCGTCGCCCGGAGAAGGCTTGTGCACATCGACGGTGGCGTTGTCGAAGAAGAAGAGCTGACTCTGTGAGGTGAAGTCGGTGAAGTCAAGTTCCACCTCGCCGAGGCTCTCCAAGGAAGCTCCTGAAAGACGGGGCGAGTTGAGCACCAGGTTGAGGATGTCGCGTCCCTTATGATGGTCGATCACCCACTTGATGACAAACTGTCTGATCTCTCCCACCTTGATTTTCTTCACCACGTTGCCGTCAATATAGATGTATTCCGGGTTGTCGCTGTTGTCATCTTTCAGCGCGTGGAAACCATTCAAAGAAAGAAAATTGTAGAGGCAGGCCGTGTCAATCTCATATTTCCGTTTGCCGTCCTTTGTCAGCCATTCCACCCAGAATCTTGCAGGCAGGGCGTTGGCCATGAGGTTCTTGAAATCCTTCTTCTCCGAGCGCAGCGCCATCCAGTCTCGCAGGTCCTTGCGGCCATGTCCGCGGTTGTCCTTGTAGCTGGTCAGCCAGTCGGGTAACCATACGGTGTGTATGTCAATATAGGTAAGTGCCAGCTCCGTGCCTTTGCGCCGGCCGGTGTCGTCGATATCGGGGATGTTATAAAGAACCTCGACGTATTTCATAATCTCTCGGTATTCATCGGCCGATAATCTGTACGTCTCCGAGTTGAACCATAACGGATGATAGCCCATCGACTGGCAGCAGAGCGAGTCGCGCTCGCCCGAACAGATGAACGCCTCCGGAAGTTTCTTCTCCTTATAGGGTTTGTCATCGTCGTGGGTGCGCTGCCATTCCTTTTCCTCCTCGGAGTTCATCTTGTGGTAGGCAGCCTTCAGTTCAGACAGGCCGTTGATGTAGCGTTGGGGTTTCTTACCCGCAGGAGTGTATGAGAAGCGAAAACCTTTCTCAACGTTCAGCGGCTCATACACCTTATAGAACTTATCCTCGGTTTCTTCGCCGCTGGCCTCGTGTATCAGGCACTCGCGCATGAAGATGGGATAGTGGGGCGTTGAGTATTTTACCGTAACGCGCCGGTTCTTCACGTTGCTGATCCATTTCACCGAGTGCCAGTGCAGCGCATCGACGGTGGCCTGTGTTACCTTTGGACCGAGGACGCGCAGCTCATCCTCGGTAAACTTATCATTGAGCTCAAACGAGCGGCTGCCGTCCGGCTCGTCCTGTCTGGCATCGCGTTGGCGGATGTCAGGCTTGTTAACCGTATGGTTCAGCTCGTCCTTCACGCCGTATTTGGCGGCGAGCTGCAGCAGGGCCTCGTTGAACTGGTTCTGCCGCATGCCCTTGAAATTCATATACACGCTGATGCCGTTCTCGCCCTTGCCGTCGCCGCCGAAGTCGGTTACCTGCCAGATCCTGCCATAACTTTTTGAGTCGTACTGCCGCAGGCTGGCCGAGGGCGTACGCTCGTCACGGATGGCGAAGTGTTTCTTGGCATTCACACAATCCTTCGCCTGAGGATAGCAGTCGAGGATGATGTCAAGCCCTCCGTGCGTGGCATTCAATATATCTTCAGCTTTAATCATAATCTTATCGTTTTACGCTACAAAAATAGCTAACCGCACTGATGGCGGCAAATACTTACGCCGACAGGTCTTCGAGGTCGCGTTCCGGAATTCTTTCTAAATCATATCCATTGATAGTTTCTGGCAAGTCATCGTCAATCCCATGCGCGTAAGTCATTTCAAATTCATCTCCCTTGGTCCAAAGGGCAAGTGGTGTTGTCTCATAACACTTGCCATGGCCGTCGAAGACAACTATGTTGCCTCTATGTTGGTTCTCATCATCAAACTCGCCTTCCTCATCGTCCTTTATCGCACAGATAAAAACATCCACCTGATTACCCTTCCAGAGTCTCACTTCAAGTTCCTCCAGACCGAGGCGGTCGATCTGTATTTCCATTTCCTTGATTGTCATTTCTTTATATTTTTTATGGTTTCTATTTCTACTTCAAACTCATCACATGAGATTTCATATACGTTTCTGAAAGTTGGCAGATGCTTTGGCTTGATTCTAATATATTCGCCATCCTCTGCCTTCAGAATGATTTTTCCTTTCTTGTTAACCTTGATTTCCATCTTCACATAACGGTTTTTTGTCGTATTGAACGTACTTTCTTAGCTTCTCGCACCATCTGCCATTGATGCAGTTGCGTCCATGGGCGCAAGTCCGGCACCTCTCGTTCATAACAGATACCCTCCCATGCGCATGACACGGATGATTTCGCGGCAGTTCTTAACTCCGAGCTTGTCTCGGACTCGCAGAAGTTGCGATTTCACCGTGTTCCTGTTCTTATGCAGCTGCTCGGCAATATGGTCCAGTGTGCTGCCGTTGAGATAGAGTTTCACCACTTCCTGCTCTCCCTTTGAGAGATGAAACAGGCTCTTGGGCTTGCAGATGACATGCTCATCCTTGCAGATGCCACGCAGAGGACAGCGCACTTCCTCGAAGTGCATGATGTCTTCATCAATATCCTTGGTAAGCAGGTCGTGCTCACCAAAGTTACAGCGCACAAACCGGTCAACCATCTGCGTGGCATTCTTCTTATAGAGAATGGCCAGACGCGAAAAGCATTCCGGGAAACGGTTGCGCACCAATGTCACCACCTTACTGACAATATCCGTTGAGAATTTTGTCAGCCGCTTGGCATCCTGCCCGTCTTTACGATAGTAAACCTGTCCTTCAGGACTGGTGTAAAACTCTATACCCTCCATAGCTCTTCGTTCTTTATCGCCAAGTTGATGAGCACCTCATCAGACTTGGTGAAACTACCATGATCATTGAACTTGACCACCATTGAATTGTAGCCTAATCCCATCTCCCCAACAAGGTATCTGAGAAACTTTCCCTTCTCAGATCTCGACAGTGAAGAGTAGTAATCCCTAAGGCTTACAGCATCGAATTCTTTAAAATCTTTCTTGTTCATTACAATAATTATTACTAAATTTGTTGCAAAGATAAAATTAAAAAATCAAACTTCCAACGTTGGAAGGAATTATTTTCCTCTGATGGCGGTATTTTAACATTTTAGCTATGGCATTAGAACTCGACAGCCCTAACATCGGCTACATCATGGACGTGCTCAAGGAGCGCGGCATGACTCCACGGCAGCTTTCTAAGCAAGTGTATGGAAAAGAGACACATCGGGATATAGTGAAGGAAATAACACAGAAGCCCGATGTGAGAGCGAGTACGGTGTTGAAGTTATGCCGTGCCCTTGGCATAACGATGGATAGTCTATACCAAAACTCGGACACTAACAGTGTGAACTTTCCATCTATTAATGGAATAGGTATCGTGAACAATTCTCCCAATGCTCACGTCGATATGGCTGACCTTCGGGCTGAAAATAAGGCTCTTAAGATGGTCATCGAAGAAAAAGATAAGCGACTTGCAGAGCAAAGTCGCTACATCAAGGAGCTTGGAGACAGGCTCGACATGGTACTTCAACTCGGACAGAAGTCGGACACCGGCAAATAGTTGATTGCAAAGGTTGACACAGCAGCTGTTTTCAACGTTTTTTACCTTATTCTTTCGCTAATTCGTTAAAATCCTGCCTCCGCAACTAAAATGCCCGTAAAGTCTTATAATCAAAGGACTTACGGGCATTGCCGTTAGTAGCGGGACAAAAATGGGACAGTAATATGGATGGCATTGGCTGCATCTGTGCAGACAATGTTAAAAAAATGTGCTCCATAAAAAAAGAACTTTTATCAAATAACAAGATTCTCGGTTTTACCTATCCGAAGCTGCATAAGGGGAAGGTATCTTATGTAGACTTCTTTTTCTACGATTCTCTCAGCGATACTATGCGTAGAAAAAAGTACATGCTTGGAAGGTTTACGTCCAAGCGTGAACGTGACACGATGGCAGCTATTCTCATCAGTAATCTTGTTGAAAAGCTTAAAAAAGGCTGGAATCCTTTTGCCTCCACTATCATTACTCGGCCACAGGCTTCTTTTTCTGATGTCTTACAAAAATATGAGGACTATACCTTCTCTGCTGAGGAGAAAAATATCCTTAAGCATAAAACGGCTGTGGATTATCGTAGCCGGCTCAAGCAGCTTCGGATCTATCTCAAAGAGGCGGATGTGAAAATCAAGTTCGTCTATCAGTTTGACAAAGCGTTCGTGATCGACTTCCTCGATTATCTTATTCTCGATAAAGATGTGTCGGCCAAGACCCGCAATAACTACAGGACTTGGTTGTCTACATTCGCCACATGGCTTAAAGATCGGCAGTTCATCGAGAACAATTTCATGGAGGAGATTCATTTACTGAAGGAAGGCGATAAAAAACGTGATCCTATCCCGCAAAAGGAACTGCACCGGTTGAAGATCTACGGGCTGCAGCATAAGCCGGCTTTCTATCTCGCCTGCATGATGGAGTATTACTGTTTCATCCGCCCGGATGAGTTGCGCTATGTGAAGATCGGGGATATTAGCATCAAGGACCAGACGGTCTACGTCCACCCAGAGTTCGCCAAGAACCGCAAGGGGCAGTATGTCGCCCTCAATGACCAGGTGATAAAGATCATGCTTGACCAGCGTGTCTTTGACCATCCTTCCCACCACTATCTGATATCCCGCGACCTCACTCCCGGACCTGAGCAGTCCTACATCAACCAATATAGATATGAGTGGTCGAAAGTTCGCAAAGCTTTGGGCTGGCCTATGTCCTATCAGTTCTACAGTCTTAAAGACTCCGGAATACGGGACCTTGCCAATGCCGAAGGGATTGTTATGGCCAGAGACCAGGCGCGGCATACCGACGTCAGCGTCACCAATAAATATCTGAAGAATACCCGTTATGCACATGATGAGACCAAGCACTTTAAAGGGGAGCTATGATCACTCACCGCTCCCCGACGAAATTACATATTACACCTTAATTCCGCAACGCTTTGATTTAACTTTATT
>ULKL01033197.1_pt1 | contig 17059 bp, 14 predicted proteins | sample 1951161 | NCBI WGS metagenome assembly ULKL01 (sample SAMEA4835501, study PRJEB28245) | human gut metagenome | biome: gut microbiome; material: fecal sample | place: Denmark | collected 2008
CTTTCAGCCCGCGCAGGGCCGCAAACGAGGCTTTTCCGCACAATCTCCATCTACTTGATTTTTCTGGATTGTGAACACCCTACCTTTAGTGGCGATCTTCTGGCAGACTCCTTGAGAGAAGTCGTCTTGTTTTTCTGTACGTTTGCAGTATTTTGATTATTAACCTATTAATACAAAAGTATCATGAAGAAAATTTTTATGAGCATCTTGGCATGCGGATTATTAACTATCGGTTTGTGTGGTTGCGGTCCGTCAAACACTCCTGAAGATGTTGCAGAAGCAGCTGCAAAAGCTATGATTTCTAATGACTTTGACAAATTCGTTGACTACGTATATGTCAAGGAAGGAACCAGCGAAGAGGAAGAAAAACAGGGCAAGGAACAGCTGTCGGCCATGCTCAAGGCTAAAACTGGCAGCGAAGAGTCAAAATATACCGACTGCAAGGTCCTTAACTGTGAGCTCAATGATGGTGGCGACAGGGCAAAGGTTGAAGTGGAATTCACCCTCAAAGACGGTTCAACCAAGACCGACAAGATGCCTGTCAGAAAAGGCAAGGATGGCAAGTGGGGCGTTGTCTTGTACTAAGAGGTTTTGGCGTGTGCAAAACGCATAGCTAATTTCATTACTAAACCCCGATAACAATAAAAAGCGCGTCTGTTTTGCAGATGCGCTTTTTGTTTTTAAGTAGGTGGTCAGAATTATTTTTACATTTGAAATGTTCTATCGGGATGCAGATACGCCACCTTGGGTGAAGGAGCAATGCGGGCATTGCGACTGAAAACAAGGTAAGAAGATGCGCCCGAGAGGACGTTTCAAATGTAAAAATAATGCTCTTGGCACATATAAGTAGGTGTTCAAAATTAGTTTGTACTATCCATGCAGGGATAAACTAATTTAATAAGACAGCCGAGCAATTTATCTTTTGTATCAATCATACCAAACGTCTTTATGGCTTACTATTGTGGGGTATTCCACTTGAATGTCCGTATAACGTTTTCTAAATCCGACTTCCAAATACTTTCATCTGATTCTCTATAAGAAGTTATCATTTTAACCATTTCATTATAATTAGGCAAAAGATATAAGCGACAGACAACAATTCCTTTATCTCCTGTTCGTCTATATTTCGCCTCTAACGCCTTGGTTCCGGATATGTCAACCCATTGGAATGTTGGAATATCAACATAACTATATGGTCCCAATTCTGCATCAACCATTTCCTTGAAATTCTTTTTATCCTCAGCCGTGATATAGGATGTTTGATTATGACGTTCAACTTCCCCAGGTGAAAAATCATAATGTTCGACCAAAACACGGCAATATGTATTATAAGCTTCAGGAGATAAATCAGCGAGATTACTTTGTTGAAAAACAGCGTCAGCGTTGCTTATTGCTAGATGATTGTTCTTTAACAGCTTTGTATAATCATCATAATCGTGCCTTAACTCCAAAGATTGAGGAATTGAAATACTAAAAGAATTGGCAATTTCATATCTACGCCATTCTGAATTGGGAACGAAACTTCCAAGTTCCTGTGAGGGGGCAGAAGAAGATTCTAATGATGCTTGTGTACAAGTTTTCATAATTGTACCCAATGCCGAGAGTAAAAAGAAACCACATAATATTGCAGGCCATTTACTCCGTTTTTTCTTTTTAGGTGTATTGGCAAGTTTAGATCGAATAAAAGATTCAGCTTTTTTCCTCTTTGCCGATATAGCATCTAGTAATTCGCTATTTTCTGTATTGGAACTAAGGTAATAATCATATTCTCGCTTTAGTGTGACATCAGAAAGCACCAAAAAAGCTTCATTAAGTATGATTAGTTTTGACTCCACATCCTTTTTATCGAATATGGTATCACGCATTATATTTGTGCTATTCTTGTATGATGAAAGAATAGCATCTTGGCTGTCTTCATAAGAAGGCAGCCCCAAGATGTCATAGTAGTTCTTCATCTGTTATTTCGAGTCTTCCGTAATATCCAATGTTGGAGGTTCCGGATTTTCCTCTTCCGGATTGATTTTCTTTAAACAGAGAGCAAAAATCAAACCAATCAAGGGGAATAGAAATGCGAGAATGTAGTATCCATCACCGCGATTTTTCTTTGACAGAATAATACAAGCAGGCACTGTGAATATAAGCCAGACGATTAATAGTTGCATAATATTTAAATATTAGTTAATAGATTAAGTTATTTGCAATTAAGTAGATGTTGAGAATTAGTTTATATCGAAAAAATTTCGTAGGTTTGTGCATTATATACAGAAATACTTACGACTATCGCACAAATAAAAGTTATACATCTGACAGACAAGCAACGTCTGCAACTGGAAGAGGGCTTTCGCAAAGGTAATAGCCATGCTTTTCGTATGCGCTGCCGCGCAATACTTCTGAAGTCCAATGGGCTGACCTCCAAAAAAGTTGGGGTGCAGGTCGAAATGACCCATATATCCGTCAATTCCTGGGTGAAGCGTTTTGAGGCCGAAGGCATCAAAGGTCTTGAAACACGACCGGGACGAGGTCGCAAGCCAATAATGGACAGTTCAGACGAAGAAGCTGTACGTATTGCCATCGCGAACGACAGACAGAGCGTAATGAAGGCAAAGGCAGCCTGGCAACAAGCATCCGGCAAGGAGGCGAGCGAGAGTACTTTCAGGGCTTTTTTATCCGCATTGGCGCGAGATATAGACGTATAAGGAAACGTCCAAAGGGTAAGCCCTCGCCGCAACTCTATGCGTATAAGACCGAGAAGTTGCAAGAACTCGAAAGACAGGCAGTTGCTGGTCTAATAGACCTCTACTACGGAGATGAAAGCCATATCTGCACAGAAGGTTATGTGCCTTATGGCTGGCAGTTCCGTGGAGAGGAAGTATATATTCCCTCTGAAAGAGGTCTCAGGCTTAATATCTTCGGTATGATTGACCGTAATAACAGATATGAGGGATTCTCCATAACGGAGAATATGACAGCAGAGAAAATTGCAGACTTTGTTGACAGACTGTCAATGCGTATTCGCAAGAATACGTTTGTGATGCTTGACAATGCAAGCGTACACAGATGTAAACTCATGAAGGAACTTCGGCTCATATGGGAGAAGCGAGGTCTGTTTCTCTTCTTTCTTCCGCCATATAGTCCTCATCTGAATATCGCGGAGACTCTGTGGCGAATCCTCAAAGCCAAATGGCTCAGACCTGTGGATTATTTTTCCACAGAATCATTGCTTTACGCTACCAATCGAGCTTTGGCTACTCTTGGGACTGAACTTAATATCAATTTTGCTCATGCGGCATAGTATGAATTAATTTTTACGACTTACTTATAAAAATAATTTTGACCACCTACTTATCGGGGGCATTATGTATTAAGTCGTTGGTCAACCACCTAATTCTAATTAGCCAGCTGACGCCAAATCATTTCCAGAAAGCTGTGGGAGCAGAGCGTAAGAGACGCCCCTCCGTGTTGGGCCTCATCGGAAAGAGTCGGTCAGCAATTTGATTTCAATTGAAGGGGATATTTTCTCGTAGAGAATGTTGTACACCGCATCCAATATCGGCATGTTCACGTGGAAATGTCTGTTGATTTCCTTCATACATTTTGTGCCATAGAATCCTTCGGCAATCATTTCCATTTCGATTTGCGCCGACTTGACCGAGTAGCCCCTTCCGATCATGGTTCCAAAGACGCGGTTGCGCGAGAAATTGGAATAGCTGGTCACAAGGAGGTCGCCGAGATATACCGAGTCGTAAACGTTTCTCTCAATGGGGTAGACCGCACTGAGGAAGCGGCTCATCTCCTGCACGGCGTTGCTCACAAGCACACTCTGGAAGTTGTCGCCGTATTTCAAGCCGTTGCAGATTCCGGAAGCGATGGCATAAACGTTTTTCAAGACAGAAGCATATTCGATGCCAATCACGTCGGAGTTTGTCTTCGTCTTGACGTAGCTGCTTGCAATCAGGTCGGCGAAATTGGCGGCTTTCTCTTCATCGGTACACCCAATCGTGAGATAAGTCAGACGCCCCAGCGCCACTTCTTCTGCATGGCTCGGACCACCCAAAACGGCCAGATTGTCGTCGGGCACATTAAAAACCTGCCGGAAATATTCAGAGCATATCAAGTTCTCATCGGGCACAATTCCCTTAATGGCCGTAATGACAAATTTGTTATGAAGTTTCTCTTTGAGTTTTTTCAGGTGGTTTTTCAAATAAGGCGAAGGTGTCACAAAAATAAGCGTATCGCAGTTGCGCACCACCTCATTGATGTCGGAAGAAAAGGATATTCTGTTGACATCGAAGTGTACGCTCGTAAGATATGACGGATTATGCTCCAAGCGCTTGAAGTCTTCAATGACTTCAGGTCTGCGCATATACCAAGAGATGTGATCAACTTTCTCGAGCACAATTTTGGCAACGGCGGTGGCCCAGCTTCCGCCTCCCATGATGGCTATTTTTTCGTTTCCAAACACGATGTTTCAATCTACTTGAGCAGGTGGTCAGCAGTATGTTTGTTTGATATAGGCTGCACTTCGGCAAGGCATTCAAACAAGTTTGACAACCTACTTATTTATAATGTGCTGCATCTGCACCAAGGAGGCACGTCCAATGCTGTGGCGTTTTTCCCTTATAGAAAAGGCAGCAAAAAAGAAACGGAAACACCGCCCACGCTGTCAGAGATGTTGTGTGGGCGGTATTTTTTTTCAGCAAAAAGCTATGTAGTGGTAAAAAAATAACTTGACCAATTTTGTGGAATAAGGAATTATTTCTTATGCCCTGTCTTTTTGCCGTTTTTGAAATTTATCATCGGTCACATAGCCCGCTATGCTCCCTCTTCCAAATTCCAAAACCAACAAAAATACAGGTCAAAATTGATCAACTTATTCTTTCACCATTACTATATGTTAGCCAACGTTCCAGTCCGTAATGTCTTGAACGCTTGGCTTTTGAATATCGAGTTTGTATTTCTTGATGATTTCCCCGATTTGCTGCTGCACCTTCTGCGGGTTGACATCCTTGAGGTCTGTCACCAGATTATATCCAGCCTTTTGGAGCACAGGCACCAGAGCCTCGTCAATGCCACATTCCACATATTTGGCGGCAGCGTCGCGCGGAGCTTTCTTTTCTGGACGCATTTGCGGGAAGAACAACACTTCCTGAATCTGGGTCTGTCCCGTCATGAGCATCACGAGGCGGTCGATGCCGATGCCGATGCCCGAGGTGGGAGGCATGCCATATTGCAGAGAGCGCAGGAAGTCCTGGTCGATGAACATGGCCTCGTCGTCGCCCTTCTCAGAGAGGCGCAACTGGTCTTGGAAGCGTTCCTCTTGGTCGATTGGGTCGTTGAGCTCAGAATAAGCATTGGCCAATTCCTTACCGTTGACCATCAGTTCGAAGCGCTCCGTCAGGTTCGGGTTTGTGCGGTGTTTTTTTGTCAGCGGCGACATTTCCACGGGATAGTCCGTGATGAACGTCGGCTGGATATAAGTGCCTTCACAGAATTCGCCGAACACCTCGTCAATGAGTTTTCCCTTGCCCATTGTGTCGTCGATTTCCATGTTTAGCTTCTTGCAGATTTCGCGGATTTCGTCTTCGCTCTTTCCGTCGAGGTCATATCCAGTCTTTTCCTTAATGGCTTCGAGGATTGGCAGGCGGCGATATGGCGCCTTGAAGCTGACAGTTTTGCCGTCGATTTCCACTTCCGTCGTGCCGTTGACTGCAAGGCAGATGCGCTCCAGGAGGTTTTCCGTGAACGTCATCATCCAGTTGTAGTCTTTATATTGAACGTAGAGCTCCATGCAGGTGAACTCTGGGTTGTGGTTCTTGTCCATACCCTCGTTGCGGAAGTTCTTGCCCACTTCATAAACACCTTCAAAACCGCCAACAATCAAGCGCTTCAGATAAAGCTCCGTTGCGATGCGGAGATAGAGATCAACGTCGAGAGAGTTGTGGTGTGTGATAAACGGACGGGCGCTTGCGCCGCCGGGGATGGGCTGAAGGATTGGCGTTTCAACTTCAGTGTATCCAGCATCGTCCAACACCTGGCGCATCGTTTTGATCACCTTGGAACGCTTCAAAAACGTCTCCTTGACACCTTGGTTGACGATGAGGTCAACGTAGCGTTGGCGGTAGCGGAGTTCAGGGTCGTCAAACGAATCGTATGTCACGCCGTCTTTTTCCTTAACGATGGGCAACGGCTTGATGCTTTTTGCCAAAACGGTCAGTTCCTTGGCGTGGATGGAAATCTCGCCAGTCTGTGTGCGGAACACGAAGCCCTTGATGCCGATGAAATCTCCCAAGTCAAGCAGTTTCTTGAAAACCGTGTTGTAGAGTTCCTTGTCTTCCGAGGGGCAGATGTCGTCGCGCGTCACGTAAACCTGGATGCGGCCGCGAGAGTCGAGCAATTCTGCAAAGCTGGCCTTGCCCATGATGCGTCGGCTCATCATACGGCCGGCGATGCACACTTCACGCGGAGTTTCTGCGTTATCGTCAAAGTTTTCTTTGATTTCCGTTGAATAGGCATCAACGGGGAATTCGGCTGCGGGATAAGGATCTATGCCCATGGCACGCAGCTGTTCGAGTGAATTACGGCGACAAATTTCCTGTTCGCTGAGTTCAAGTATATTCATAATGATGATTTTTGCTTCTTAAGCAATGCCAAACCAATGGTGCCGCAAGCCTGGGGCTGTTTTGTGCGTTACCACTATTGGAGAGAATGTTTTTTTGCCATTGCCAAAGTGTTCTCATATTTCCCGGATGCCCGTTTCTTATGCAATAGGGCTTGCCGGAAGTAACTAAGTAATGCAAAGTTACATAATTTCGGTGGATGGGCTTTAATACTTGGATATATTTTTAAGGTGTGTCCTGATTTTCCGTTTCAAAACACCCCTTGGATTGGTCGTTTAGTCCTCACACGCCTTATATATATCGCGCGTGAGTTCACGGTTGAGTTTGACATATCCTCCAAAGACCTCACCCTTCGTGTGGTGGAGGTTGTTGACAAGCTGGTCAATGTCTGCATTGTCAATGCCCAGTTCGGAAAGGTTGCGCGGCAAACCAAGTGTGCCCGACCAGAAATCTTGCAAATGACTGATACACTCATTGATGACCTCTGCTTTCGGTCGGCCGTCTGCTTCTATGCCGAAGAGACGTTCAGCCAACTGGAGCGTGCGGAAATCGTTGACCTTGCTCACCACTTTCAGCCAGGCCGGGAACACCACTGCCAATCCTGCACCATGCGTCACGCCGTAGAGAGCGCTTAGTTCGTGTTCAATGGCATGGCTCGACCAGTCTTCTTCGCGGCCTGTGCCGCAAACACCGTTGTGGGCCAATGTTCCAGCCCACATGATGTTGGCGCGTGCCTCATAGTCGTCGGGACATTCCATCAGGCGGCGTCCTTCGGTGATGATGCTCTGCAGAAGACCTTCAGAGATGCGGTCGGTGACCTCCGTTGAAGGTGTGTTTGAAAAATAGCGCTCAAAGATGTGCACCATCATGTCGCAGATGCCGCAGGCTGTTTGGAAATGTGGCAACGTGAAGGTGAGTTCTGGATTCAGCACAGAAAAACGCGGGCGCAGCAAGAGTGGGCAGCGCAGGGAAATTTTCTGGCCAGTGGCAACGTTGGTTATCACGGTGTTGCCAGAAGCCTCGCTCCCCGCAGCCGGAATGGTGAGCACCACTCCCACGGGCATGGCCTCTTTTGCCTCGGCTTTTCCAGCATAGAAATCCCAGAAGTCGCCGTCGTACGGCACGCCGAGCGCGATGGCTTTGGCGGTGTCGATGGCACTGCCGCCGCCAACGGCAAGGAGAAAGTCATATTTCTCGCGACGCACCATTGCGATGCCTTTGCGCACCAGTCCGTCTTCGGGATTCGGCTTGACGCCGCCCAGTTCGCCAAAGCAGAGTCCGGCTTCGGTGAGCGATTTTTCAACACGGGTGAGAAGGCCGCTTCTGACAACCGAACCTTGCCCGTAAACAATCAACACTTTTTTTGCACCATATCGCAGTGCCAAGTCACCAGTCTGCTGCTCCGTGTCTTTGCCGAAGACGAAGTGGGTCGGACTGCAAAATTCAAAATTAAGCATGAGGTTATTTTTTTTTGAAGTCTTTGCTCTGACATTCTGCCGATGGGGATTACCACAGGCAAAACGAATGGGCAAATGGAAAATCTGATTATCGGCAAGCAGAAAATATCGCATTCCGTCAATTCGAGACCTATGTCTGTTGGCGAACACCATCCCGCGTTCAAGCGTTTCACTTCCCAGATGCGCTCGTCTCTGCTCCCAGGTGCGTTCGCGTCTGCTCCCAGGTGCGTTCGCGTCTGGGGCCAGACGCGGCTGCGTCTGCTCCCGCGTTCGCTGATAGATTTTGGGATTGGATTGTCAACGAGGGCGGCAGGGGGGAGAATGGCGGGAAAAACTGACGTGAACAACAGAGAGATGCGTTGTTTTCAATCATGCGCCGTTTTTTTTCGTCTTACACGGAAGAGTTTATCTGTCGGTATTCTCTCGGGGAAAAACCAGTGGCGTTGTGGAAATACTTTCCGAGGAAACTCTGGTTGGTGAAATTCATTCGTTGTGAGATTTCCTTGATTGAAAGACTCGTGTTGGCCAGCAGCTGTTTGATTTCAATCACCACAAATTCCGTGATCCACTGTCCGGCGGTTTTTCCGCTCACGGTTTTGACAACCTCTGAAAGGTATTTGGGGGTGATGCAGAGTTTGTTGCTATACCAAGAGACGTTTCTTTCCTTCTTGAAATTGGCGCTGAGCAGTTGGATGAACTTGTCGAAGAGGCCGAAACTGCCAGAGCGTATGTCAACCGGCGACATGCAGTGGGAGCTGAGAATGTCGCAGACATCGAAATAAAAGAGGCGGATGAGGGCCGTCATCGTTTCGCGGCGATAGCGCGTTTCCTCGCGCTGCATGCGCCAGGTGATGTAGTCAAAGCCGGCCTTTGCCCATTCCTGTTCTTTCAGCGTCAGGTGGGTGACGGGATATTTATAGAGATATTGCAGGAACGGCCAAAGTTGCGTGAGCCCGGCGATGCCGTCCTGTATGCTCTGGTGTGAAACGAGAATCATGCGTGCATGAAAATCTTCGCTCACGTCCAGTTTGCTGAACACCTGGTCGCCGACGCCGATAAAAAGGTCGCCCGACGACATCTCCACGGTTTGGGTGTTTATCATGAACTTTACGCTCCCGCTTGTGCAGAAACAGTAAGTGAAAAAGCCCAGGCGGATGGTGTCGTTGGAGAGATTGGCAAGACTGATGTCGTCTAAGGCTATAAAGTCATCGCCCATAGACGACGTGTATTTCGCCGCCACTTCCCTGGCGTCTTTTATGCTGAATGGTCTGATTGTCTTTGCTTTTTCCATGATAACCCTTTAAATGAAAGAGCGTTCTGAAAATTCCGACTCGTCATCTTCAAGATATAAGCCGGGATTTTGAGAACGCCCTTGAAAAAATATGATAAATTGGCTAAGCGAAGCGTCAGAGTCGTTCATAGCTATGCGTGGAGCATTGTTGTGTCATGATTTTGGCCGCTTGGCTTGCCCAACTGTTCTGGATGTCTGTCAATTAGAGTTCGAGGTCGCCATCGTGAATTTCGTGCCAAGGCAATCCCTGCTTGTTGAGCTCTTCCATGAATGGATCTGGATCAAATTCCTCAACATTCCAAACGCCCGGCTTCTTCCAAAGCCCGAGCATGAACATGCGTGCACCGATCATGGCCGGAACGCCAGTTGTGTAGCTGACGCCCTGCATGCCAGTTTCTTCATAGGCTGCACGGTGTGAGCAGTTGTTGTAGACGTAGTAGGTGTGTTCCTTGCCGTCTTTTAGACCGCGGATGCGGCAGCCGATGCTGGTCTGGCCCTCGTAGTTTTCGCCAAGGTCTTGCGGGTTGGGCAATACGGCCTTGAGGAACTGCAAAGGAACGATTTCGTGTCCTTCGTAGTTGATGGGCTTGATGGATGCCATGCCGATGTTCTGAATCACACGCAGGTGGGTCAGGTATTCCTGTCCGAAGGTCATCCAGAAGCGTGCGCGCTTGATGGTCGGATAGTTCTTCACGAGGCTTTCGATTTCCTCATGGTGCAGGAGGTAGCTCTCCTTCGGGCCGATTTCTGGGTAGGTCAGCGGCTTGTGGATTTCAAGCGGTTCGGTCTCCACCCATTTGCCGTCCTGCCAATAGAGTCCCTTCTGGGTGATTTCGCGGATGTTGATTTCCGGGTTGAAGTTGGTGGCGAAGGCCTTGTGGTGGTCGCCGGCGTTGCAGTCGACGATGTCGAGGTATTGAATCTCGTCAAAGTGATGCTTGGCGGCATAAGCCGTGTAGATGCTCGTTACGCCCGGATCGAAACCGCAACCGAGGATGGCTGTCAGACCAGCCTTTTCAAAGCGGTCTTTGAAGGCCCACTGCCAAGAATATTCAAAGTGTGCCTCGTCTTTCGGCTCGTAGTTGGCCGTGTCGAGGTATGAACAGCCACACTGCAGGCAGGCTTCCATGATGGTGAGGTCCTGATAGGGCAGGGCAAGGTTCATGACGAGGTCGGGCTTGAACTCGTTCATGAGAGCGCAGAGTTGCTCTACGCTGTCGGCGTCCACCTGTGCCGTTTTGATGTCGTCACGGCCAATGGCCTTGACGATGGCATCGCACTTGGATTTCGTGCGGCTGGCAATCATGATTTCGTTGAACACGTCGGTGTTCTTAGCCACTTTATGAGCGGCAACAGTGGCAACGCCACCTGCGCCGATAATCAATACTTTTCCCATTTTTGATTTTATGTGTTTTACTTTACATTGCAAACTTAAGAATAAATATTGAATCACACAGACATCAAAGGGTTAAATTTGATGGAGGGGTGGGAGATTTTGAACACCTACTTATATATAATAAGGCGTGTGATGGAAATAATGTCTCGGGTATTTAAGGGGCTCAGACCGTCTGGTAGGCAGATATTAAAACCCTGCGGACGAAAAACTTTTAATTTTGTTTTTGAGCACCTGTTTAAAATTGTATATTTGCATATCAAACTGGATTATCCCTACGTGGATAGTATAAAATAATTTTGAATACCTACTTATAAAACCTACTATGGAAGTTTCAGAGTCCACATTAAATAAAATCGGAAGAGCGCTCACGAAGGCCGCTTCCAAGTTTCCAGAAGGGGCAGAACCTCTTCCGCTGACCGACATCCTCATTCAGGTGAAGCAAGAAAGCGGGGAGCTGCTTGTTTTTGATGATGACGACAACGAATTGACGCGCTGCGTGGTGGATGAATGGATTGGAAACAACAACGATTCTTTCTACGACGACGCTTTGGAGGTTATCCAGCATTACATCACTGACCACAAGGAACTGGCCGAATCGTTTAACGTGTTGCGCCCCTACACTTTTGTGCTCATTGATGAAGACAAGGAAACCATTGCCGACCTCTATGTGGTTGACGACGACACCATCGTTTTGAGCGGCCAGTTCTTGGAAGGGCTTCAGGAAGACCTTGATGCCTTCTGGGAGGAGCTTGAAAAGGAATAAGGGCTGTTCTGTAAATTGGTTTTAATGGAGAATATTTACTTAGAACCTGGTTTATAGAACACCCCATAAAATTGGCTACTTGCTATTACTTATTTTCGGGCTGCACGTTGCTGGCGTCTTGACAGAAAGATGCCTTGCTTTGTCATGTCCGAAAAATGGCGTAACTTTGCAACTGTTTATAAGTTGTGCAACATGAAATTACTCTATAAGTTCTATACCTTTTTGGTCCTCCTCCTCTGCTGCTCCGCCATGCACGCCTCTGTGCAGGCCGATGAAAGCAGCAATGATTCCATTGAGGTTGGCTTCTTGACCTGCGCTCCGGGGACGGAGGTGTATGAACTATATGGACACACCGCCCTGCGCATTCGCAATCTTAAAAGCGGAGAGGACTGGGTGTTTAATTATGGTGTCTTTGACTTCCACACGCCCCATTTCGCCTGGCGCTTCATGTTGGGACAGACCGACTATATGCTCGGCACCCTCCCGTTTGATGCCTTTGCCGCGAGCTATAGCCGCGAGGGGCGGAGCATTGAAGAGCAAGTGCTCAACCTGTTGCCGGAAGAAAAAGAAGTCTTGTGGGAGTCTTTGGTTGCGACGGCCATGACACCCGACTGGACATATCGCTACAATTTTCTCTACGACAACTGCACGACGCGGGCCGTGGCGGAGATTGAAAGATGCGTTCAAGGACGTATCGAATGGCGGGAGCTTCCTGGCGGGCGTGAACGTACTTTCCGCGACATCATCCATGAATTTGCTTCTGAAGATTGTCCGTGGAACGCCTTCGGGCAAGATTTGATTTTGGGCGAAGAAACCGACCAGCCCATCGGCATCGGTCAAAGGATGTTTTCGCCGATATATGCGCAGCGCTATTTCGATAAAGCTGTTATCAAAGCGGCCGACGGCACCATGCGCCCGCTGGTGAAGCGTACGGAAATGGTGGTCAACGCACGGCCGAAACCGGTTGAGAAGTTCCCGCTTTCCCCAGCATTGTCTGTGGCGCTCTTGTTGTTGGCTATGGTGGCCGCTGGAGTGTATGAATGGCGTAAGAGAAAGATTTGCAGATGGATAGACTGTCTGTGGATGTCGCTTTGGGGCGGGACAGGATGTATTGTTTTTATTCTGTTCTTTTTCTCTGAGCATCCTGCCGTCGGGAGCAACTGGCTGGTGGTTCTGCTGAACCCACTTCCGCTCCTCGCTCTGCCGTTTAAGATATGGAACGACCGCCGACGCCGGCGTGACCTCTATCCTCTGGCCGCTTCTTTGGCCATCTGCCTGTTTGGTGTCCTCGGTATGTTCATGCCGCAACGGGTGCCGGCGCTCTTCTATGCGATGCTGGCAATCTTGTTGGCACGCTGTTTGCATCTACTCTTATTGCAGCGCAGTTTGGAAGGCAGAGGCAAGAATGCGCAACGATAAAAAGCAAAGACTGGGCTGGTTGATACTTTATATATAGCTCTGCAGCATTGCGTTGTGCGAAGCATGAGGATTAGCCCCCTCCCTCTCTTTCATAAGAAATACAATGATTGAATAATATAAATAATGTCTGACAACAAACATACCACACCCACAAGCGGCGGCGACCAATACGGACGCTGCCTGTTGTTGTCGTTGCTGGCCGTGATGACTGTTTTGACACCTGCGGAACTGAAAGCACAGTCGGTGGCGGGACAGACAAATGGTTTGCCGAAGCTCGTTGTCAACATTCTGGTAGACCAGCTGCGCGATGATTACCTTGAAGCCTTCATGCCGCTTTATGGGAATGACGGTTTCAAGCGCCTCTTCAAGGAAGGCCGTGTCTATACGCAGGCCAACTATCCTATGGCACATCCCGACGGCGCTTCGGCAGCCGCTACGCTGGCCACGGGAAGTTCACCTTCTGCCCACGGTATCGTCAGTCGGAAATGGCTCAACAGAGAAACGCTGCAACCCGTTTTCTGCGTTGACGATGCGAACTTCGCCGGAACGGGCGACACAAACGACAAGACTTCGCCGAAGTTCTTGGGCGTGAGCACCGTGGGCGACGAACTGAAAGTGGCGAGCGAAGGGAAATCCATTGTCTATGCCATTGCGCCGTCGCGGGAAATAGCCGTGCTCTCGGCCGGACACGCTGCAGATGGTGCCGTGTGGATTGACGACCAAACGGGCAACTGGTGTTCCACTTCCTACTACGGCAACTTGCCAGCATGGGCTGCTGTTAGAAACAGCTACAACGGGATTGCCGCGCAGCTGAAGCACGAGAAATGGCAACCAACGTCGGAACTCGTGGGAAACTTCAGTTACTACCTCTCAGGAGGGATGAAGAAACCTTTCTCACACGCGTTTAAAGGCGACAACCGCTATGTGGAATTTAAAACGAGCGGACTGGTCAATCAGGAGATAACAGCGGCCGCCAAGGCTTGCATCGACGGCACAATGCTGGGGGCTGATGCCATCACCGACCAATTGTCGGTTGCCTTCTATGCTGGAAGGTTTAAACACCAGCAGGGAGAAAGCACATTGATGGAGCTTCAGGACACTTACGTCCGCCTCGACCACGCTTTGGCAGACTTGATAAAGGCGGTTGAACACAAAGTGGGGGAGAAAAATGCGCTCTTCGTGCTGACTTCAACGGGATATACCGACGAGGCCAACATTGACCTCACAAAATACCGTATCCCCACTGGTACTTTCGACATGCGAAAAGCTGCCGCTTTGCTCAACCTTTATCTAGTGGCCATCTACGGGCAAGGTAATTTCGTGGAGGCATGCTTAGGAACGCAGATTTATCTCAACCATAAACTCGTTGAACAGAAACAACTGAATCTGGGCGAGGTGCTGGAACGCACACAGGATTTCCTGCTCCAGTTGGAAGGGGTCAAAGATGTTTACACTTCAACGCGTCTGCTGCAAGGCGCATGGACACCAGGCATCAGTCGGATACGTGCTGGCTACAACCAGCAGTGTTCAGGAGACGTCATGATTGAAGTGGCTGCTGGATGGCATTACGTCAACTCCGATACCCGCGAAAACCAACTCGTCAGAGAATCATACATTTCATATCCCATCATATTCTACGGCGTCGGAGTGAAAGCCGAAAAGACGGAAACGCCAATCACCGTAGACCGCATCGCGCCGACATTATCGAAGGCCATGCGCATCAGAGCGCCAAACGCCTGCGCGTTGGCTCCGCTCTTTTAAGGGGTGTCCTTTATTATATAGAAAACATTAGGCTTTTAGATATATATTGAAGGTATTAACAACACCCTGACGTGCCTCTTGGCATAATATCATCACATCATTTATCAAACAACAGAGGGAGAAGAAAGAAAAAGTCTCCCCGGCTAACAAGAAAAAATCAATGAATCTCAATACATTCTTGAGCAAACTGCTCGGTGGCAACAAGGCATCACGCGATGCAAAACTCATCCGTCCTATCGTTGACCAGGTGCTTGCCGCTTATCCAAATATCCAGAAACTCACCAACGACGAACTGCGTGCAAAGACCAAGGAATTGCAGAACACGGTGCAGCATGCTGCCGACGACCTGAAAGAGAAAATCGAAACCCTCAAGGGAAAGATAGAAGAAACGCCTATCGAAGACCGCGTTGTCATCTTCAATCAGATCGACAAACTGGAGAAGGAGGTGCTGGAACGCTATGAAGAAGCGCTCAACAAAATCCTTCCCGACGCTTTTGCCATCGTCAAGGACACGGCACGCCGCTTCTCTGAAAATGAGGAAATCGAAGTGACGGCCACCGATTTCGACCGCGAATTGGCCTCGACCCACGATTTCGTACGCATCGACGGCGACAAGGCTTTCTATCAGAACCACTGGACTGCAGGCGGCAATGATATGAAATGGAATATGGTGCACTATGACGTGCAGCTCTTCGGCGGCACGGTTCTCCATCAGGGCAAGATTGCCGAAATGGCAACGGGTGAAGGTAAGACCCTCGTGGCCACTCTCCCTGTCTTCCTCAACGCCTTGACGGGCAATGGAGTTCACGTCGTGACGGTCAACGACTATTTGGCCAAGCGTGACTCTGAATGGATGGGCCCGCTCTATATGTTCCACGGATTGAGCGTAGACTGCATCGATAAGCATCAGCCTAACTCTGAAGCACGCCGCCGCGCTTATCAGGCCGACATCACGTTCGGTACGAACAATGAATTTGGTTTCGACTATCTGCGCGACAATATGGCCATGAGCCCTAAAGACCTCGTGCAGCGCAAGCACAACTATGCCATCGTCGATGAGGTCGACTCTGTGTTGATTGACGATGCTCGTACGCCGTTGATCATCTCTGGTCCAGTTGAAAAGGGCGAAGACCAACTCTTTGAGCAATACCAGCCGCTTGTTGAACGCCTCGTTGCCGTTCAGCACAAGTTGGCCACGAAATATCTGGCTGAGGCTAAGCAGCTCATCGGCTCTGGCGATAAGAAGAAGGAAGAGGAAGGTTTCCTCCAGCTCTTCCGCAGCCACAAGGCGCTCCCGAAAAACAATCCGCTCATCAAATATCTTTCTGAGCAGGGAATCAAGAGCGGTATGCTGAAAACGGAGGCTATCTATATGGAGAACAACAACCGCCGTATGCCGGAGGCCACAGATCCTCTCTACTTCGTGGTTGACGAAAAACTCCATTCTTGCGACTTGACGGATAAGGGTAACAAATGGTTGGCCGACCAGGTGAACGATGACCAGCTCTTCGTGCTTCCTGACATCACCACCGAACTTTCTGCGCTTGAAGCCGACAAGAGTCTCTCTGATGAGGAACGCCTGCAACGTAAGGACCAGCTCATGACCGACTATGCCGTCAAGAGCGAGCGCGTTCACACCATTCTGCAATTGCTGAAGGCATACACCATGTTCCGCAACAACGAAGAATACGTGGTGATGGATGGACAGGTCAAGATTGTTGACGAACAGACGGGACGTATCATGGAAGGCCGCCGCTGGAGCGATGGTCTCCACCAGGCCGTTGAAGCTAAGGAACACGTGAAGGTGGAGGCCGCCACGCAGACTTTCGCCACCATCACGTTGCAGAATTATTTCCGTATGTATCACAAGCTCTCGGGTATGACCGGTACGGCCATCACCGAAGCTGGAGAATTTTGGAACATCTATAAGCTCGACGTTGTTGAAATCCCGACTAACCGTCCTGTGCTCCGCAACGATATGAACGACCGCGTTTATAAAACGAAGCGTGAGAAATATGCCGCCGTTATCGCGGAAATCGAAAAGATGCGTCTGCAAGGCCGCCCAGTGTTGGTTGGTACGACGAGCGTGGATGTCAGCGAACTTTTGAGCCGTATGCTCGACCTTCGCCACATCCCACATCAGGTGCTCAATGCTAAGCTCCATCAGAAGGAAGCTGACATCGTTGCCCGTGCCGGACAAAGCACAATGGGCAAGGTGGTGTTCACGGATGAAAACGGCAACAAGCACGAAGAGGAGCGTCTGCTCGGCGCTGTGACCATCGCCACCAATATGGCAGGACGTGGTACCGACATTAAGCTCACCGACGAAGTGAAAGCCGCAGGCGGTTTGGCCAT
>ULKL01013500.1_pt1 | contig 17010 bp, 12 predicted proteins | sample 1951161 | NCBI WGS metagenome assembly ULKL01 (sample SAMEA4835501, study PRJEB28245) | human gut metagenome | biome: gut microbiome; material: fecal sample | place: Denmark | collected 2008
ACATTTTTCCGCCCAAATACAGGCGATTTTCTGAAGCAGGCATCACCTTGCTCCCATTTTCGCAAATTTCAGAATATATTTTATAATATACTGATTATCAAACACATAAATAAATCGCATCATCTAAGAAAGCTAAAAAGCTACATCACCATCGATGATTCCATATAGAATCATGGTCAAAATACCTTTTTGTGCTTATCATCTCAATTGTTTTATGAGATCATCTCACTTATTTGACAAGGTCAAACAACCGAGATGACCAGGTCATCTCACTGTTTTCTTCAGCTCACTTGGGTATTTTTAGCCAAAAATCCGGGGGATTGCTTTATTTTCTGATTGCCGTTTTTCCAGATCACAAGTTTAGAATGACACACTTTTGTAAAGTAAATTCTATAACAACAAAGTGTCATCGACGCTATAAACCCAAAAAGGCGTCAACCCTGTAGTGGGTTGGCGCCTCAGTGTTATCCTATGCTCTTTCTACTTTAGTTCAGGCCATCCATGATTCCACCGAACCTTACGGATGACCAGTTTTGGCGTACCTTGATTATTAATACTATAACCGTGACAAATGAAGAGATCACCGCTTTTCTGCTTCTTCGCTAAAGAGAAATGATAGACGGCACAATGGCCGGCCGCTTCGTATTGCTTTTTGTCACCCTCAATGACGAGCGTGCCTCCTCCTTCAAGCATCGGCTTGCCCGACTGGTCGAGATAGGGACCGGTGATCGAGCGGCTACGTCCGACGACCACACGGTAATTGCTTTTCATGCCCCGACAACAATAGTCGTGACTGACGAAGAGATAGTACCAGCCTTGGTGCTTGAAGATGAATGGAGCCTCGATGGCATTAGGTCCGGCAAAGTCAGAAGTGGGATTGGCCGGAAGGGTCTTGGAGCCTTTGGCATAGCGGCGCGCAATAGTGAAAGGACGCGCGCCAGCAGCAGCATGTAACGTCGTGTCGAGGCGAAGGAGCTGAATGCCGTCCCAAAACGAGCCGTAGGCCAGCCACGGCTGTCCGTTGTCGTCGATGACGAAGTTGGGGTCAATGGCATTCCAGTTGTCGCGTCCCTCGCGTGAGGCAATGATACAGCCCTCGTCACACCAGCCACTGTTGTCGGAGAGGCGGTCGGCAGAGAGAAGTCCGATGGCCGACGTGTTCTTTCCAAACGTCGAACAGGAATAAGCCATATACCAGCGGCCGTGGTAACGGACGATGTCCGGTGCCCAGAGATCGCCCCGCAATCCAGGCACGCTGTCACGCGCCCAAGCAGGAATATGGTCTTGCAAGACACCATGCTTTGCGATGTCCCACGTATGTAAGTCGCAGGAGGTCATGCTGAGGATGCCGGGACCAGTACAATAGAGATGGTAGGTGCCGTCCTCGTAAGCCATGACCGGGTCGTGAACCCAAGGGTCTGTGACGCCATGACGCTCAGGTTCTCCTGCCAAGGCCGTGGCAACGCTGAGCGCAGCCACAGCCAAGGATAAGATGATTTTCAATGATGAATGATTTTATGATAAAGGAGAAAGGGGACGAGGAGAGAGGAAGGAGCAGAGGGACGGCGCACAACGCCGTCACACCGAACCGAGAGACCTCGGTCCAACACAAACCCGACTCTCAACCATTGAGTACTGCAAGGCTTCTCGCCGCTTTCGCCCCTAAACGCTCAAGCCTCCCACCGCTTTCGACCCCTGAGTGTTTCAAGTCTCTGCGCAGCTTTCGACTCTTGAAGCATTTCACGCCCCTCCCCCTCGGGGAGGGGATAGGGGGTGAGGCTGATAGGGGGTGAGGCAGGAGGTCTACTCTTACTTTCTCACGACCTTCTTTCCACCCACGATCACGATGCCCTTGTAGCTGTCGCTGACCGGCATACCCGCGAGATTGTAGCCCTTCTGAACCTTAGTGCTGTTCTGATCAGCCTGGATCTCATGGATGCCCGTCGCCGTCACGCCTTCTTTATAGAGCCAGACAGGAATGCCGTCGAAGCTGGTGGCAGTAATGCAGGTGGCAGGACAGTCCTTATACCCGTCAATGTTCTGCTTGATCGCCACGCCACTGTAGTCCCAGCCGTTGAGTGTCAGCGTGATAAACGACTTGCCATCCTGTGTGAACGTCCACGTGCCGTCATAGTCACTGTTATCCGGGCACGACACCGTGCCGTCGGCACTGAGCGTCACCGTCACCGGTTTTTGCTCGTTGGCCTTGCTGAACGAGGCATCTGCATCTGTCTTATCGTTGTAGGCACAGGTTTGCTGATAAGGATGCTTGAGCAGATGATAGGTGCCGGCGATCTGCTCAGCAGAGAAGAGTCGTTCGCTCTCGATTTGTTTTTGTGTAGTCTGTTTTCCGGTGAATCGGAAAGGAGCGGTGACGAGCCAGCCGTCTTCGTTGACAAAGAGCGGATGCACGCGCACCTCGTGGAAGTAAGTTCCATCGTCGAATTTAGTATGATAGACCAGGAAGGCATCTCCGTCGTTGTCGACCAGGACAGAGTTATGGCCTTGGGCACGCTCGCCGTGAGTCATGCTGCCCCATCCGGCGTAGGCACCCATGAGCTTCATGCCACGGTTGGTCGTGGACTTGTTGCCATAGTTGAGCTCGTATCGGCTGTAGACCGCGCTGACATCCTGCCCATCCACGAAAGGACCGTCGGGATTCTCGCTGCGGAAGACACGCATCACGTAGCCCGCATTAGGGTTCAGGCCTCCGTAAGAGAGGAAGAGATAGTAGTAATTGCCGATATGACGGATAAACGAGCCCTCGCCCGAGACATAGTATCCGCCCGCGATCTTCTTGCCGAAGTAAGGATCGCTGGTGGTGTTGGCATCGGCACCGCCCTCAGCAGCCTTCTTACCGTTGATCTCATAGGGATAGGTATGGGTATAGTCACGCAGACCTGTTGTTTCGTCAAGCTTCAACTCCCAGATGCCACCCGACCACGAGCCGTAGGACATCAGTAGATTACCCTCTTCGTCATAGAACACGCAGGGATCGATACAGTTGGGCCAATAGCTCCCCCACTTATCCGTATTATAGCGGGCAGGCAGCGAAGTAGCACCGGTAGCAATGGTCAAGTCGGTATGCTGCCAGTCGTTGGTCTTTGTAAAGCCGTTGTGGTCATAGCGTCCCTGGAAGCCGGAGAAGACAACAGGCCCTTGATAGACATACGGACCCTCGATGTTGTCGGCAGCGAGACAGACGATAGACGATGCCCAATAGTCACTGTTGACCGACATATACATGAGCCACTTGTCCGTCTTACGGCTGCGAACGACATCAGGAGCCCATTGCATGCCCTGAACATTATTGCCTTTGCACTGCCAGCTGTGGGCATTGAAGTTGCCAAAGGAGACAGTCTCGCCCTTATAGTTCTTCACAGAAGTGATCTTCTGTGTGTTGTAGGCGTTGGCATAACCGATCTTTACGCCGGCAGTATTGGCAAAGAGCGTACAAGCGTCAGTCTCGCCACCACCAAAGTAAGTCCAATTGAGCATATCGCTGGACTTCGCCGTGGCAAGATGCGAGCCGAAGAGATAGTAGTTGCTACCGTCGGCAACTATAGAGGGATCATGAACCGCCACCTCCTTGTAGCTGACCCTGGTCTTGTCGTTGGCGTAAGTAGCGACAGTGCTGAGGGCGAGCAGGCCGACGGCTGTAAAGAGTTGAAGATGCTTCATAATTATCAAAAAAAAGTGGTAAAGCCCTTCCCCATCCCTCCTACTGAGGGAATGGGGAGCGAGCCTTACGTTACTTATCACTTATCGTCTGTGAACATGTCGCTTGGCACCGGACGTACCAGCCACCAAATGGCAGTGGTCAGCGGTGAAGGCGACATAGAGGTCGGCGGGATCGACAGTGTTGATGCCTAAATAATATAAGGTGTAGGTCTTTCCGTCAGTACCCTTCATGACGGCCTGAACGTCAGCCGTACCATTGTTGCAGTTGGTGACATAGACCGTGACCTTTGCACCGTTCATGGCAGCAAGCCAGCCTGCCCAGTCGGCAGCTCCTGTAGCGTCGTGCTGGCAAGCGTCGTAGCCGTTGCCCCAACCATAGTTGTCGGCACGCACCACACCATATTCTTTCTTATCAGCATTGCGCAGGATGGTGACGAAGTTGTCCCAGTTGTTTTTGCCGTCGGTATAGTTGGTGAAAGAGAACGAACGAGTCTCGCCAGCCGGAACCTTCACGTCGTCGGAGAAGACTGTCCACCAGGCTGTGGTGTTGTCTTTCAGGCCTACAAGGCTTGGCGTGAACGCGGCAGCACTGCTTGCAGACTCTTTCACAGTTACCATGGTCTTTGCCTCCTTGCCGTTGGCTGTAGAGATCGTCACAGCCTTTTTGCCAGCCGAAGCGGCGACGGCAGAGAACTTAAGCTTGCTGTTGTCGAGGACACCCGTCTCTCCATTCTTGTAGGTGGCGGTCACCTCCATGCCTGTCGGGTCGAAGGCCATCGTGCGGTCGCCCATAGCCTCCGTGGCAGCAGTCTTATAGAAATAGTAGGTGGTGCGTGTAGGCTGCTTGGTGATCTTGATGGAAGCAATCTGCTGTACGACCTTGAAAGTCTTATAAGCCACGATAGGTTTGGCAGAGGCCTCGCCTTTGAAGGTCTTGTTGTAGATAACGGTGAGTGTCTTCTCGCCCACCTGATTCATGTCGTTGATGGCAGAGAAGTAGAGTTCGGAAGCCGGAATGGTCTTCTTCACGCCCTCCTCATAGGTCACCTCAGCGGAGACGTTCTGCATGGCATCATCGAGCGAAGTACCGAGATCCACCTCGTCGGGCACATTGTTCAACGTCATCGACACCGGCTGCTTGTCCTCTGCAGAGGTCAGACCACCGATAGGCACGATATTGGTCGAGAGGAAATCGACATACGAACCCTCAACAGTGAGGAAGCAACGGATGTTGGTGTCGGAAGCGTCGGCGTTCATACTGTTCAGCGCATAAGGCTGGGTATAGGTCTTCGTCACAGCACCGTTGGTCATCTTCACGACGAAAGAGTCCTTGCGTGAGCGGTCAACGGTGAGGGTCACCTTACCACCGAGTTTCTGCACGTTCGCATCCTTGTTGTCCTGAGGATCCAAAAGCAGAGAGCTGTTGGTATACTTGAAGAAGAGGTTGCCCCACTGAGAGTTGTACTTGACAGAGTCGCCCGTAGCATCGAAGCGGATGGCACCATACTCCTTATAGTCAGTAGTGCCACGGTCGTAGTCATTGGTGACGATGAGCGCGAAGTTCTTGTAGTAGGTATTGTCATCCGGATTGATGTTCAGGTTGAACTGTGCGTTCCACTTCTGGTTCTCACCGATGACATAGTACTTGGAGAAGGCTGTCCAGAAACCGGAAGAGAAGTCGGTCTTGCCGATCGTGTACACATCCTCCTGCATGCCCTCGAGGACTTCCTCGTGAGGCTGCTTAGCGTTGTTGATGGAGTCGATCTTGTCTTTGATCCAATCGGGAGAGTCGATGCCGTACTGATCAGCACCCTCGCACCCGGTCAAAGCCATCACACCCAGTGCTGTCATGCACAGTGCTTTAGCTATATGCTTGAAATATCTCATTGTTTTTTCTTTTTATAGTTATCGTTTGGCTTATTTGCTCAAGCTGACAACAGGATGTACCGTCCATCCGTTGGTCTTGAAATACTCACTGTTGTCGGTGCTGTTGTTGGCTGAGTTACCCTTGAGGTTCGGGTTCTTGTTGGTCAGAATCTCCACGATGGGCAGGAACTCGTGACCGGGCACATAGGTGTCGTAAGAGCACTTCACCTCAGGATCCTTGCCGACAAGATCATAGCTAACCGGATCCTTGGCATGATGGATCGAGCAACGGTAGGTTCCATGCTCCTTGAGCTGCTGCAGACGGTCGGCACTGTAGAAGAATCCCCAGCGCAGAAGATCGAAACCACGACCAAACTCACAGCCGAACTCCTTCGGACGCTCTACATTGGCAATCTGCTCAAAGAGCTTGTCCTTCGTCGGGAAGTCAGCTAATTTCAGATCAGCCAATCCGGCGCGGTGACGCACCTCATTGATCCAGTCGATAGCCTGCTGTGTCGGGCCGTTGACCTCGTTCTCGCACTCTGCAGCACGCAGCAGCACATCGGAGTAGCGCATCAGACGCAGGTTGATACCGTCGTGAAGACCAGTGACCACCTTGTCATAGAGACCGGTACGCATATTGGTATACTTGCAGATAGGCAGACCGCCATTGTTGTTGTTGGTGACGACGGTATCGGTCGGTGTCATCTTAGACTTGTAGCATACGTTGCCAAGCGTCTGATCATCATTGTCCCAGTCTGCCTCGTAGGTGCCGATGGTCCAATAAAGACGCGGATCAAGTTTGCCACTCTTGGTACGCTCCTGCTTGAAAAGCTGATAGAGCCAAGGCGAAGCACTCAGGTCAGCCCAGCCACCATAGGCACCTGGACCGCAGTTGCTCTCGATAGCCGAACCCTGCGTAGCATTCTTGCTGGTGTTGACAGGTGTCCACTCATCGTCAGTGCCCTGTGTGCCATAGTCGAGGAACTGAACCTCGAAGAGGCTCTCGTCGTTGTTCTCGTACTGAGCGCCCTCGCGGAAGTTGTCGCCATAGTTGGCCATGAGCTTATAAGAGCCGTACTTCTTGTTGATGATGTCCTTCAAGACGGTCAGTGCCTCACTGTATTTATGACGCTGCATCAGCGCGCGGGCATAGTATCCGGCAGCGGCTCCACAGGTGGCACGGCCTTTGGCCCACTCTCCGCCCTTGTCGCGTGAAGGCAACAGGTCTACAGCCTCTTTGAAGTCTTTCTCCACCTGGTCCATGACCTCGTCGAAGGTGTTATTGGTGGCATAGAGACCGTCAAGAGAAGAATAAGTGTTGTAGTCAGTGATCAATGGCACGTTCTGATAATATCCGGCCAAGTTGTAATAGGCCAGGGCACGCAGGAACAGCAGCTGTCCCTTGATGTCCTTCATGCGGTCGCTCAACTTGCTGTCATCATCGCCGGTGCGGGAGAGACCGAAGTTGCAGACGTTGATGGTATAGTACCACTCACGCCATACCCACCAGCCGATGTCACCGGAGACAGGAAGGTTGAGGTTGTCGAACGGAAGATACCACACTTGTGAGGAGTTCCACACCTCATCGCCACGGCACATGTCGATGGTGTAGCCCACACGGGCATAAGAGCCCTCCATGCGGATGTGGTTATAGGCAGCCACCACACTTTCTTCCAAATCATCGGCATTGAAGCCGAAGGTGGCTGAAGTCTGCTGATTGGGATTGTCCAAATCGAGCTTGTCGTTACAGGATGTAAGGGTTCCGAGGCCCAACAAGAGGGCGAGGGAGATATGATAGAGTTTCATATTGACGTAATGTTTATCAGTTGTGTTTTGTTGTCAACATTAGAATGAGAAGTGAAGACCGCACATGAATGTACGCGGTGTCGGGAATGAACAGAAGTTGTAACCCGGTGTCCACACACCTCCGGCATAGTCGACATTGTAACCATGATAACCTGTGAAGGTATAGAGGTTCTGTGCAGAGACATAAACGCGTACGCTGTTTACATATCCGCCAAACCACTTGTCTGGCATGTTGTAACCAAGTTCTACGTTGGCGATCTTCCAATAAGCGGCATTCTGAATCTTACGGCTGCTGAAGAGGTCGTTCCAAGCCTGCTGGGCGTTGTTGGTAGCGTAAGTACGAGGCACATTGCTCAGATAGGTCTTTCCATCCTCGCTCCAGCGGTTGGCATCGGCCATGGCAACGTCCTTGTTAGCCCAGCCGTAGCACGAATTCAGACTGTTGTAGATATCATCGGTAACGTGATAACCCAGAGCACCAAAGGTGGAGACACTCAGATCGAAGCCCTTGTACTCCAGATGGGCACTGATACCGAAGTTGACCTTTGGCATACCGCTGCCAAGGACGACACGGTCGTTCTCGTCGATCTTGCCATCGGGCTTACCGTCAGGACCACTGACATCCTTGTAGAGGCAGTCACCGACATTGGCTCCCTGCTGGGTGGCATGGTTGTCGAGGTCGGCCTGCGTGCGGGCGATACCCTCATAGACATAACCGTAGAACTTACCAATCTCTTTTCCAAGCTCTGTGATATAGTTGCCGGAGATATAGGCATCCTTGCTGAAACCAAGCTGCACTACCTTATTCTTAAGCGTGCTGAGGTTGGCACTGATCTGATATTTCAGAGGATGATCGTTGTTGCGATAAGTACCGCTGAACTCCCAACCACTGTTGTCCAAAGTAGCGGCGTTCATCGTCACACTGGTATTGCTCACACCGGCATTCTCCGGAACAGGTACTCCGTAGAGCAAATTCTTAGAACGGTTCTTGAACCATTCAGCAGTGAACTCAAGACGGTTGCCAAACATGGCGATGTCAAGACCAATGTTCTTGGTGATACGGCGCTCCCACTCAAGATTCTGATTGACGAAAGTGGAAATAGCAGAACCGTAAACGATGTTGTTGCCGAAGCTGTAGCTCATGTTGTTGCGATCCATCGTGGTCTGGATAGCGTAGTCGCCTACATTGTCAATACCAATCTCACCATAGCTGGCACGGAGCTTCAACAGGTTGATGATATCCTTGCTGACAGGGAAGAACTTCTCCTTGTCGATACGCCAACCCAAAGACACAGAGGGGAAAGTGGACCAGCGCTTATCCTTGGACAGACGGCTACTGCCATCACGACGGACAATAGCTGAGAGAAGATATTTCTCGTCGTAGTTGTAGTTCAGACGGCCGAAGTATGACATGATAGCGTGCTTGTACTCAAAAGAGTTGGCATCGCGGGTCTTGGCATTCTGAATCTGAAGGAAGTAAGGCTCGCTGAACTCATTGCCCCAGGCCGTCAGCGTGTTGGTGTTCTCCTCCTGATAAGCGGTACCAGCAACGAAATTGATATTGTGCTTGCCGATATGTCCGTCATAAGTAAGGGTGTTCTCCATCAATGCGTCAGCATAGGTACGAGTACCCTTGGTGAGTTTCTCATTGGTCTTGGCCAAGTAGACACGGTTGCTCTGAATCCAGGAAGGAATCCAAGTGAAGTCCTGAGCGTGAGTCTTGCTATAGGAGAGATTGATCTTATAATTAAGGTGTTGGGTCTTGGTATCTACACCCAACATCTTCAACAGGTCAACGTCTGCAGAGCCTGTACCTACGAAGCGGTCAACAAGTGTGTTGCGTTTGAGCAGGTTGTTGACGAGCAACGGATTGGAAGCGGAGATATCACCATGCACCAAATCGTTGTACACACCATAGCCATAAGCATCATAGTTGTAGCCACTGGCAGAACCGACTTTGGCGTCGAGTACCCAAGTAGAAGGATCGTAAGCCTTGATGGTCGGTTGCATGAGCAGCGTACCACGCAGCACGTTGGTCACGTCGCCATAAAGTCCCTGTACATACTCAGAGGCATTGGAAATGGCCATATTGTTCTGTTTGGAATGAGAATAAACGACGCTGGTCTGGAACTTGATGAACTTGGTGTCCATAGAGTTGTTCACACGTGCCGTGTAGCGCTGATAGTCAGGACCGGCACCCTCGATGGTTCCCTTCTGGTTGAAGTAGTCGAGAGCAATATTATAGGTGTTGTTGGCACCGCCACCACTGAGGTTGACATTATGGTTCTGACGGATACCGGTCTTGAAGACTTCATCGAACCAGTCGGTATTGGTAGCATCCTGGAAATGGTACTTGCCATCCTCGCCGAGCTTATAGCCGCTGGGAAGTGTGGTACCACTGTTGGCACATGCCTGACCAATATAGTTGCTATACTGATCTGCGTCCATCAGATCATAAACACCCTTGGAAATCTTGTCTACGCCGAAGTAGCCACTATAGTCGACTTTCAAAGGCTGATCCTTACGACCATGCTTGGTGGTGATGATGACCACACCATTACCAGCACGAGAACCGTAGATGGCACCGGCGGCAGCATCCTTCAAGATCTGGATAGACTCTATATCATTAGCGGAGAAATCACGGATCGTTGTACCCATTGGCACACCATCGACAACATACAGAGGCGCGGAGCTACCAAAAGTACTGATACCACGGATACGTACAGAAGGATCTGCACCTGGCTGACCATCGGTCGTAATCTGTACGCCCGGAACCTTACCCTCAAGCATCGTAGAGATGTTGGAGTTAGACACCTTCTTTAATTGATCGGCATTGACCACGGCAACAGAACCGGTCAAGTCGGCTTTCTTCTGTGTACCATAACCGACGACGACAACCTGATCCAAAACACGGTCATCTGTTGTCATCTGAATCTTATCAATGATCGCACGCCCGCGCACGGCAATCTCGCGGTCCTTATAACCTACATAACTAACGATGAGCGTAGCATTGGCAGGAGCGTCAAGATTGAAATTACCATCGAGATCGGTCACAGTACCGCCCTGTCCACCTTTAATCTTAATGGTGGCTCCAGTAAGCGGTTCACCCTGATCGTCTACGATCTGGCCTTTCACCTTAATCGTCTGTGATTGTGACACGGCAGCCTGTAACGGCATCGGGAAGGTGGACAAGCCACCCATCGCACCCAGGCATAGCATCACTGAGAAGAGTTGTTTCTTCATTGTAGTAATAATTAGGTTTATTATTGATGTTTACTTTTCTGACCCCAAAATTAAGAAAAGTGGATAAAATGAGGGTGGACAAAACGCTAAAAGAGTTGGATAAAACAAATATTAAGTGTAATAAAGCCCTTTAGAGCGTCAAATACGCGCAACATCCACCCAAACCTATAGAGGTATCCACTTAAAATGATCAGAGAAGTTGAAAGCTAAGAGGAGTAAGAGAGGAACAATGGTATGTAACATAGCGGAACAAAAATGTAACTTTTGGAATAGGCAGACTACCAAAGGAAATTCCCAAAGCGCACACAGGATAATTCAAACGTACTAAAACACAAAGATACGGAAAAGAATCTGTTCAGTGAAAAGCAGGCACCAATATCCTGTAGAACGCAATAACAATCAGCAAGAGAGAAAACGAAGAAAGAACAGCAATAAAAGCTCCAAGGTAGAAAACATGCCCTACCAAGATCCCGTCCTCTCTATAACTAAATATGAGCACAAAAAAGGCTCTACGGAATCCGTAGAGCCTGTTTTATGTATTCTTAATCGATTACTTCAATGCAGCGACTTGCTTTGCCGTCTCATTCTCAGGATCGACAACGAGGAGCTTCTTAGCCCACACTTTAGCACCTGCCGTGTTCTTCTTGACATTGTAGTCATAGACCAACATATAGAGATAAGCTTGCTTAAGCATTGCTTTCTCACTGCTGCTCAACTCAGCCTTCTCCTCAAGACTGGAGGAGAGAGCCTCGTAGTAAGGCTTGGCAAGGCCAGCCTTGCTGTCAGGATCAAGGTTGGCATTGATCTGACCACGCATGTAGTTGCAGTAGTTCTTGTAGTTGGGGAACAATTCCATGATCTTGGCATAAACCTCATCAGCCTTCTTGAAAGCAGAAGCAGCGGCAGCTTTGTCACCGGCAGCAGCCTTCTTTGATGCATAATCGGTATAGAGGCCAGCCATGGTATCATAGTCGTCCATCGTCGGCTTTTCCTTGGCGTCGATAGACTTCTCGAGGTAAGCTACAGAATTGTTGAAATCACCCTTCTCTTTATAGACATCAGAGAGGTTCTTCAACAGCACAGACTTGGAAGCAATGGCATTGCTGTCAACAGCCAAATCCTCAATAGCCTTGTTGTAAGCGGTAATAGCCTCGTCATAGCGCTTTGCGAGAGAGAGGGCCTTGCCGTAGTAGCCGTAGTCGTCAGCAGTGATATGAGCACTGTCACTCTTGTTGAACAAACGGTCGGCATAGTCCAATGCATTCTGGGAATCACTCAGGTTGGTATAGTTCCAGAAGACAAGACGATTCCAACCGGCACGGCGTGGGTCCTTGGTCAGACCAGCCTTCGCAACATCGATACTCTTCTGAGAGTTGCCAAGCAAAAACTCTGTCATTGCATAACGAGTGATGTCTTCATCCTCCATGGAAGCAATGTTCTGTACTTTGTTGAAGTAAGACTCAGCCTTCTGGAAGTGATTAGGCACGGAAGAGAAATAATAGATACGGCCAGCCAAAGCGTCAACAGGATAATCAGGACGCTGCTTGCGAAGATCCTCAAGGTTGCTCACGGCATCCTCTGGGCTACGGCCACGGAGAATCATAGCATACTTGTAGTAGCCCTCAGGATCCTTCGGGTCGAAATACTTGGCCTGCTGATAATTCTCAGCAGCAGCACCGGCATCGTCCTTGGTGACTGCAATATCACCCTGCAACAGGAAAGCCTTGGCATACTTAGGATTGCGAGCCAATGCATACTTGGCAAAAGCGGCAGCATTAGCGGTATCCTTCTGAGCCAAGAACACCTTACCAAGAGCAACAAGCACCTCTGGATTCTTCTTGTTTTCCTTGTAGAGTTGCTTGACCTGATCGTTGTAATCAGCACCTTTGGCCAAGATGACCTTTGTGCCTTGCTCAATAATCGATTTGTTGTCGTTTTGAGCGAAAGTAGGCACTGACGAACCAAGCATCAGCGCACCAATCAATAAATATTTATAAGCCTTCATAATTCTACTGTTTAAAAGAGTTCTGTTATGTTTATGAATACTTTAATGCAAAGACGAGCCAAAAAGTGAAATGTTTCTGTTATTGATTAACATTAACATCTCTTACATTGATATTGCCAAGAACCGGAAGCAAACCGGCACGCATGACAATGCGCTGACCCTTCGGACCCTCGATGAAATGTGCGAATCCCCATGGCAAGCCCTGACGGGGATCATTAAGCAAAGCATAGATAGTCCGCACCAATGGATACTCACCACTATAGATATAGTATTGATAGGGTTTGCGCCCACTCGTGGGAGTAGCGGGATGGATCAGACTCACGCTCATCACACGGATGTTGCGGTTGAACGTAAGATTAGTACTGTCGCCTTTGTCGTTGAGCCAGTTGTTGCCAATAATGCCAATAGCGTCACGATGTTGCTCAACATATTTGATCACATCGGCGGTCTTCTTCACTGCTGCCACGTTCTTGTTGAGAATGGCATGACCGCCAAGTATGGAATCTTCTACATAATGAACGGTACTTGACTTGGGATTGTCAAATACGACGGTGATAGGCTCGTGGGAGCCATCCTTGAAGATGTCGCTCCACTTCGTTGCCTTGCCGTTCATGATATCACGGATGTTCTGAACAGACAGCAAGGTATCACGGCAATCCTTGTGGCAGATAAAGGCCAAAGCATCATATGCCAATTTGATAGCTACAGGACGATAGTTCTGAGCCTGCAAGCTCTTTAACTCGGAGGGAGTGAAATTGCGCGCCGTGAATGCCAGCCAAGACTTGCCACTGAGTACGCGATTGATGGCATCGCTCTCGTTGGTGTAGATGGGCTTTACCTTGGCTTGAGGATAATCATGCTCAAAGACGAAGCGCTCGTCTTCGATAATGGGACTAAAACTCTCATCAGAGACGAAACTGATCGTCCCTGATGAGTAAGTATCTGTCCGCCCGTCTTTTCCCTTCTTGCTGTTGCCGCAAGCAGAGAGAAGACAGACAGAAAGTGCTAATCCTACAAAAAAGTAAGATGTTATTTTCTTCATATAAACTTTTACTGCAATCTGAAAGATACAGGTACGTTATACTTCACACGAACAGCAGAACCGTTCTGCTTACCAGGAATCCAGTGCGGCATGGAACGAACCACGCGCATGGCCTCGCGGTCAAGAGAGGGGTCTACGGAACGCGCTACCTTCACGTCAGTGATAGAACCGTCGCGCTCAACAACGAAAGAAACGACGACACGACCCTGAACACCATTCTCCTGAGCTACGACAGGATACTTGATGTTTTCGCTGAGGTACTTCATCAAAGCAGAAGGACCACCAGGGAAGGAAGGCATCTGCTCCACAACCTCGAAGACCTTGTTCTCTACTTCAGGCTTTTCCTCAGCAGGCTTGACAGGTTCATCGGCCACACGCTGTGTGACTTTCAGAATCTCACCATTGTCGCTGTTACCCTTCACGTCAAGAGCACCGATAGCAGTGTTGGTCTGCATCAACTCGGCCTGGGTCTTCATCTCCTCCTCGGGCTTCACCTCGTTATCTTTCTTGATGACAGGTGCCGTGAACTTGATAGAAGACTTAACCTCCTTGACAACCTCTTTCTTCTCAGGCTCTACTATTTCCTTACGCTTCACCTCAGCCTTTTTCTGCTTAGGCTGATTGAGAGCGGAAAGTTCGGTGACGGCCTCATTCTTGGCATGGGCAGCCTGATACTTGTCGTAAGCAGACTTGGCCACATAAACGCCAACCAAAAGGGCGGCCAGCACCGCAATCACAATGATTGAGTAGACGTTTCTCTTGGGAGTACCCTTACGAAGCTTGTAGGCTCCGTATTCATGGTTTCTTCCCTCAAAGATAAGATCGACCCAACCATTGGTTGTTAAATCAATATTTGCCATTTTTTCACTTTTTAATCGTTACTGAATGTGCTTAAAACTTCACATTGTTCTTCTTCAGAAGTTCAATGTCCTGAGGATTAAGCTTATCGATCACATACTTACCAATGCTGCAGATCTGCATCTCATCGAGAGCGTCTACCAGATTCTTGTAATTAGAGTCATCGGTAGCCTTGATAATTACGGTCATGGTACTGATCCGCTTATCAGGAAGGATACCGGCTTTGATCTGGGCAAGCTTCTGGTCGTAGATGCTGTCAGGCATCTTCTTTCCTTTGCTTTCCATATCTTGGCGCTGCTTGTCAAGAGCCACCTTTGCCTTCATCACGTCCTGAACAGGATAGGTTCCATCCTCCGTAACGTGATTGTACAGCACTGAGCGGATACCTTTGGTGCCCCATGTTGTCTTCTTCAGACAAGTGGGATCCTCAGGCTTTACCTGACCAGCCACATAATAGATCTGATTGTCAGCGGCACAATAGATCGTAATGGTATACGATGCCTTTGTGACACTCTTGTCCTGATCTTGAATGTTCTTATCGTTACTCGGCATACTCAATTCCATCGTCTGGGGTTTAGCCAGAGAGGTACAAAGCATGAAGAACGTAATAAGAAGCATCATCATGTCAACCATAGGAGTGAAGTCCACACGGACATTCATCTTCTTTTGCTTGCTTTTTCCTTGCTTTGCCATTTATTAGTCCTCCTGTTTCTTATATTGAGTAATCAGGTAGTAACGGTTCTCGTTCATGTCCTGAAGCTCGCTCATGATCTTCTTCACGATGCGGTAAGGAGTCTTCTCGTCAGCCTTGATAGCGATCTTGGCATCAGGGTTGGTGTTCTTGGCTGCCTTTACCCAAATCTGGAATTCGCTCATAGCGGCATCACCTGTCTTGCCGGGAACAGAGTCTGTAGGAATACCATACTTTTTGATGGCAACAGGCATTTCTGTCTTCGGCAGGGCCAAGTAGCCCTTCAGGTCATTCATTGGAACGCCCCACATAGGATCGTTGAGGAACTTCTTCTCCTCAGCGGGTGAGAGCGACAAGCCAAACTGACCGGCCACATCCTCAAGAGTGGTCTGGACATCGGTCGTCTTGTCCATGCTCATGAATATCTTACCGTCATTGCTGACCAAGATATTCAGGACGTTCTTCTCTGGAACTTTGATTTCAGACACTGAGCCAGGCGTGTTGACCTTCACGGGCTCCTGCTTCACGAACGTAGACGTCAGCATGAAGAAGGTAAGCAGAAGGACCATCACGTCAGACATAGGTGTCATGTCTATCCAGACGTCTTTCTTAGCTATTTTTACTTTACCCATAATGATAAAATTTTAAAGGGTTAGTAAAATTAAGCCTCGTCTGTGTGGTTAGCTTCGTATGTCTGAGCGATTGTGTAACCTACTTCGTCGAGTGCGTATGTCAGCTTATCGATCTTGTTGGTGAAGAAGTTATAAGAAATAACAGCGCACCAAGAAGTTGCGATACCGAAGGCCGTGTTCACAAGGGCCTCAGAAATACCAGTTGACAGGGCGAGAGAGTCACCACCACCACCGGCAGCCAGAGCCTGGAATGAACGAATCATACCGGTCACAGTACCAAGCAGTCCGGTAAGGGTACCCAGTGTAACGATCGTTGCGATGATCGGGAGGTTCATCTGCAGAGTAGGCATCTCAAGCTGTGTTGCCTCCTCGTGAGCCTGCTGGATCTTTGCGACCTTCTGGCTCTTCTTCAGTGTTGCGTTAGCACCGCTCTCCATATCCTTGTAAGCGTGAAGAGAAGCGAGAACAACGTTTGCAACAGAACCGCGCATCTCGTTGCAGAGCTTTTCAGCCTTGTCGAAGTCGTTTGCCTTCAAGGCTGCCTTGATGTTAGCCACGAACTTGGTAAGGTTCTTCTTACCGAAAGCAGTCTTCAAAGCCAACCAGCGCTCTACTGTGAGGCAGAGAACGGTGAGCAACAGTGTGTGGATCACAGGCACCACATAACCACCCTTGAAGATAGTACCGAGGATGTTGACAGGAGCATTAGCGTTGTCGCCACCCTGGAAGTTGTCGCCGTTACCAAGAACGAGATTGAAGATGCAAAGAGCTGCGATGAAGCACAATACAATGATCCAGAACGCACCTCTGATACCAGTGAAGCCCTGAGACTTCTTTGCAGCTGCTGGAGCTGCCACCTTTTGTGATGTTGCCATAATTTTGAATAATTTTTTGGTTTATAGTAAATTTAAGTTGTTATTTGTCTATTTCTCGCCGCACAAAAGCCACATGTTTGCGCTTTGTTCCGCCTTTACAGCAGAATCCACACGCAAAGATAGCAATTTATGCTTGACTACGTGAGTTTTTCTTGTTGTTTAACAAATTTTTATTTCAATCGGGCGGTTACTTCTTTTATTCTGCGCATAGCTTCCTTGATATTGTCGTCGCTTGTGGCATAGCTCATGCGGAAGCAGTCGGGATCGCCAAATGCATCACCTCCGACTGTGGCGACATGACCTTCTTG
>ULKL01029738.1_pt1 | contig 17003 bp, 14 predicted proteins | sample 1951161 | NCBI WGS metagenome assembly ULKL01 (sample SAMEA4835501, study PRJEB28245) | human gut metagenome | biome: gut microbiome; material: fecal sample | place: Denmark | collected 2008
TGATGTCATTCAGCACCGTACGTTCTTCGAATGATTTATAAATAGAATTAATCTGTATCATCCCATTAACAATTGAGTAAGTATTAAGTCGGAAAACAGGATCAGTACGCTGCTTGATACAACCGAGTCGGTACTGGCCTTTCCTACGGCAATGGATCCTCCTTCCACCGTGTAGCCGAAATAAGCCGACACACTGGCAATGATGAAGGCAAAGAACAGTGACTTGATGAAACTGCACCAGATGTACCATTCAATAAAGCAGTACTGGAGTCCGTATTCCAGATCCGTCGCATTCATAATCCCGGCGAACCAGGCGGTACAGAAGGCGCCGATGATTCCGGCGAATATACTGAATATCACCAGTAACGGAATGATGGTCATCAGTCCGAGAATCTTGGGCAGAATCAGATAAGAAGCAGAGTTGATACCCATGATCTCAAGAGCATCGATCTGTTGGGTGACACGCATCGTTCCGATTTCTGAAGCAATGTTGGATCCCACTTTTCCGGCCAGGATCAGACACATGATGGACGATGAAAATTCCAGAAGCAGGATCTCACGGGTTGTATAACCTACAACGAAGCGCGGCATCCAGGGACTTTCGATGTTCAGCTTGATCTGGATACAGATGACTGCTCCGATGAAGAAAGAGATCAGAAGTACGATACCAATGGAATTGATACCCAGCTGCACCATTTCATTGATGTATTGCTTGAAATACATTCGGATGCGCTCCGGGCGGGCAAAGACGCGTCCCATCAGCATCAAGTATTTCCCTAGAGTAGAGATTGGCCTTACCATATTTTTTCAGAATAATTTCTCGCAAAAATACTGCTTTTTGGCTATATTATAATAAAAGATGAGATGAAAATCCGCAGGATGACCACATTCCCCAAGTTTTTTACTACTTTTGCGATAGCTAAGAAGAAAAAGTTATGGCAGAAAATATTCAACAGCATCAGGAAGAGACTTTTCAGCTTCCAGCCGACGGACGTATGGTGCTTCGTACGGAGAATCTGGTCAAGAAATATGGCAAGCGAACGGTTGTGAGTCATGTTTCTATCAATGTGAAGCAGGGTGAAATCGTGGGACTTCTCGGCCCGAACGGAGCGGGAAAGACGACTTCGTTTTACATGACGACCGGACTGATCGTTCCCAACGAAGGACATATCTATCTGAATGATATGGATATTACGTCCTACCCCGTATATAAGCGTGCGCAGAATGGTATCGGCTATCTGGCGCAGGAAGCTTCTGTATTCCGCAAGATGAGTGTGGAAGACAATATCGCTTCGGTGCTTGAACTGACAAATACCACTCCCGAATATCAGAAAGAAAAACTGGAAAGCCTGATCGCAGAGTTCCGTCTGCAGAAGGTGCGCAAGAATCTGGGTGACCAGCTTTCCGGAGGAGAACGCCGGCGTACGGAAATAGCGCGCTGTCTGGCTATTGACCCGAAATTCATCATGCTCGACGAACCTTTTGCCGGAGTCGATCCGATTGCCGTAGAAGATATCCAGCATATTGTATGGAAACTGAAGGACAAAAACATCGGAATTCTGATTACTGACCATAACGTACAGGAAACATTGAGCATTACAGACCGTGCCTATCTGTTGTTCGAAGGAAAAATCCTTTTCCAGGGAACACCCGAAGAACTGGCCGAAAACAAGATTGTGCGTGAGAAATATTTGAGTAACAGTTTTGTGCTCCGCCGCAAGGGTTTCCAGTTGAAGGATATCAGGGAATAAACGATATCCGGAACTCACCGTCGGAAAGGGGGGAGGAATTGGAAAGGCTGTATTTTAGCAAGATGTTAGCTTTTTTTAGCATAACAGTTTGGTATTTGAGAGATTAAACACTAATTTTGCAACCTCTTTGGATAAAAAGAATAATATAGTAATAATTAAATAAACCAGAAATGAATATTTCATTGCAAAACGTAGACAGCGTAAGCGCAGTGCTTACTGTCCAGATCGAAAAAGCTGATTATCAGGAAAAAGTAGAAAAGGCTCTGAAGACTCTTCGTCAGAAAGTGAATATGCCGGGATTCCGTAAGGGAATGGTACCTGCAGGTCTGATCAAAAAACAGTACGGTGTGTCTGTACTGGCAGAAGAAATCGACAAGCTCCTGCAGGAAAAGGTATTTGAATATATCCGTGAAAATAAAGTAAACATGCTGGGTACTCCGCTGCCGAAAGAAAATCAGGTGAACTTCGAAACCGAAGAAAACTTTGAATTCTCTTTCGATATCGCACTGGCTCCGGAATTCAACGTAGAATTGTCTGCTAACGATAGCGTAGACTACTATGATATCAACGTAACCGACGAAATGGTTGACCAGCAGGTGAAGATGTACACTCAGCGTACTGCAAAATATGAAAAAGTAGAAGACTATCAGGACAACGACATGCTGAAAGGTCTGCTGGCTGAGCTGGATGAAAACGGAAATACCAAAGAAGGTGGCGTTCAGGTAGAAGGCGCTGTAATGATGCCGGTTTACATGAAGAACGACGAACAGAAAGCTATCTTCAACGGTGCCAAGACAAATACCGTACTGGTATTCAATCCTTCTGTAGCATTCGACAACAATGAAGCAGAACTGGCTTCTCTGTTGAAACTGAAGAAAGAAGAAGTAGCTGACCACAAAGGTAACTTCAGCTTCCAGATTGAAGAAATCACTCGTATGATCCCGGGTGAACTGACTCAGGAACTGTTTGACCAGGTTCTGGGCGAAGGCAAGGCACACAACGAAGAAGAATTCCGTGCTCAGATCAAGGAAACTATCGCTAAACAGTTTGAAGCTGACAGCGACTACAAGTTCCTGATCGACGTTCGTACTTACCTGACCAACAAGATCGGTAAGCTGGAATTCCCGGATGCACTGCTGAAACGCATCATGCTGGACAACAACAAGGAAAAAGGTGAAGAATTCGTTGCTGAAAACTACGAAAAGAGCCTGGAAGAACTGACCTGGCACCTGATCAAGGAAAAACTGGTTGCAGCTAACGACATCAAGGTTGAACAGGGTGATCTGACCAACATGGCAAAAGAAGCTACTCGCGCTCAGTTCGCTCAGTACGGTATGATCAATGTTCCTGAAGAACTGCTTGAAAACTACTCTAAGGAAATGTTGAAGAAACAGGAAAGCGTAGAAGCTTTGCTGAACCGTGTGGTAGAATCCAAGCTGTCAGAAACTTTGAAAGGCCAGGTTACTTTGAACCACAAGGCTGTTTCTGCTGAAGAATTCAATCAGATGTTTCAATAATTGACAGATAAGACAAGTTTTGGCAAGTGCTAAAACTTATTAAAAAGGAGGGGCTTTTGACCCGGGTTTCTCTGTAAAACGGAAGTGTTTTGTACATTTGTTCTTGCAGAAAAACGGGAGGTCGGAAGCCTCTCTTCATTATTCACAATAAACATACTGGACATGAAAGATGATTTTAGAAAATATGCTACCAAGCATTTGGGTATGAGCAGTATGGTACTCGACGATGTGATCAAGTCACAGGCCGGTTACCTGAATCCTTATATCCTGGAAGAACGCCAGCTGAACGTCACCCAGCTTGACGTGTTTTCCCGTTTGATGATGGATCGCATTATCTTTCTTGGCACACAGATTGACGACTATACGGCAAATACCTTGCAGGCACAGCTGCTGTATTTGGATTCTGTAGATGCTGGAAAGGATATTTCTATTTATATTAACTCACCGGGCGGATCTGTTTATGCCGGACTGGGTATCTATGACACGATGCAGTTTATCAGCAGCGACGTGGCTACCATCTGTACCGGAATGGCTGCTTCCATGGCTGCAGTCCTGCTGGTTGCCGGAAAAGAAGGCAAACGCTCTGCGCTGACACATTCGCGTGTGATGATCCATCAGCCGATGGGTGGAGCTCAGGGACAGGCTTCAGACATTGAGATTACGGCACGTGAAATCCAGAAGTTGAAGAAAGAACTTTATACCATCATTGCTGATCATTCACATACGGATTTTGATAAGGTGTGGGCTGATTCAGACCGTGATTACTGGATGACTGCTCAGGAAGCAAAAGAGTATGGTATGATTGACGAAGTGCTTTCACGCAAACCGGGAGTGTAAAGAGTCGGATTATAATTAAAAACATTTTGTAACATTGGAAGATAAATCATCAAAATCCAGAACCAAAAGACGCTGCAGCTTTTGCGGCCGTTCGGAAGATGAAGTCGGATTTCTGATCACGGGAATGAACGGATGTATCTGCGATTCCTGCTCGGAGCAGGCTTATGACATTGTGCAGGAAGCAATGAAGCAGAAATCAGGAAAAGCCGGTGATCTGGATATGAACGAACTGCCAAAGCCGAAAGACATCAAGGAATTTCTGGATCAGTATGTCATCGGACAGGATGATGCAAAGCGATATCTTTCTGTGGCGGTATACAATCACTACAAGCGCTTGCTCCAGCCTGTGACGAAAGATGACGTAGAAATCGAAAAATCAAATATTATCATGGTGGGAAGCACCGGTACCGGTAAGACGTTGCTGGCGCGTACCATAGCGAAATTGCTCCATGTTCCATTTACGATCGTAGATGCAACGGTTCTTACCGAGGCCGGATATGTGGGGGAAGATATCGAAAGCATCTTGACACGTCTGCTTCAGGCTGCGGACTATAATGTGGAAGAAGCAGAACGGGGAATTGTCTTCATAGATGAAATCGACAAAATTGCCCGCAAAGGAGACAATCCGTCCATTACCCGTGACGTCAGCGGGGAAGGTGTACAGCAAGGCTTGCTGAAGCTGCTGGAAGGTTCCATCGTCAATGTTCCTCCCCAGGGAGGCCGCAAGCATCCGGAGCAGAAGCTTATTCCGGTCAATACCAAAAATATCCTGTTTATTTGCGGAGGTGCTTTTGACGGCATCGAACGGAAGATTGCCCAGCGTCTGAATACAAACGTGGTAGGTTATAGTGCAGCCAAGGAAACGGTAAAGGTGGACCGCAACAATCTGATGCAGTATATTGCTCCTCAGGACTTGAAGTCATTCGGACTTATTCCGGAAATTATCGGACGTCTTCCGATCCTGACCTATCTGAATCCGTTGGACCGTCAGGCTTTGCGCAATATTCTTACCGAACCGAAGAACTCAATCATCAAGCAGTATGTGAAACTGTTTGAGATGGATGGCGTGAAACTTGAATTCCAGCCGGAGGTATTTGAGTATATCGTAGATAAGGCGGTTGAGTATAAACTCGGTGCCCGTGGTCTGCGAGCCATTGTGGAGACTATTATGATGGATGTCATGTTTGACCTTCCTTCGCGTAAGGTGGATAGTTTTGTCGTGACACTCGAATATGCAGAGTCACAAATGGAAAAGGCTAACTTGTCTCGTCTGCAAATGGCCTGACAGGTAAAAATGAAATGAAATATAGACTCCGGTAAAAATATCTCCCGAAAAAGTTGTGAAAAATGAAAAGTTGTTTATAACTTTGTTAGACTAAGTGAGATGATTTTTACTAAGATGAACCATTAAAATAAGGGAACAATGACGGGAAATATCAATTTGACGGAACAATTGAAGAAGTATTTTGGTTTTGATACGTTCAAGGGAAACCAAGAAGCTATTATCCGTAACCTGTTGGAAGGGAAAGATACCTTCGTTCTGATGCCGACAGGAGGCGGAAAGTCGTTATGCTATCAGCTTCCTTCGCTCTTGATGGAAGGAACGGCAATTGTTATTTCCCCTTTGATAGCCCTTATGAAAAATCAGGTTGACGCAATGCGTAACTTCAGTGAAGAAGACGGAGTGGCGCATTTCATCAACTCTTCATTGACGAAGTCGGCCATTGATCAGGTTAAGTCGGATATCCTTAGCGGAAAGACCAAGCTGCTTTATGTGGCTCCGGAATCGTTGACGAAGGAAGAGAATGTGGGATTCTTGAAACATGTGAAGATTTCTTTTTATGCGGTGGACGAGGCTCATTGTATTTCTGAGTGGGGGCACGATTTCCGTCCTGAATATCGCCGCATCCGTCCGATCATCAATGAAATCGGAAAGGCTCCGGTCATTGCTTTGACTGCTACTGCCACTCCGAAGGTAAAGATGGATATCCAGAAGAATCTGGGTATGACGGATGCTGTTGAGTTTAAATCTTCTTTCAATCGTCCCAATCTGTATTACGAGGTACGTGCCAAGACGGCCAATGTAGACCGTGACATTATCAAGTTTATCCGGCAGAATGAAGAAAAGTCGGGTATTATTTACTGTCTGAGCCGGAAGAAAGTGGAAGAACTGGCTGAAGTGCTTCAGGCAAATGGTATCAAGGCCCGTCCTTATCATGCGGGGATGGATTCAGCCACACGTAGTGCCAATCAGGACGCATTCCTGAAAGAAGATATTGATGTCATTGTGGCTACGATCGCTTTCGGTATGGGTATTGATAAGCCGGATGTACGTTTTGTAATCCACTACGATGTGCCTAAGAGTCTGGAAGGCTATTATCAGGAAACAGGACGTGCGGGACGTGACGGAGGAGAAGGACAATGCATTACTTTCTACTCGAATAAAGACTTGCAGAAACTTGAAAAATTCATGCAGGGAAAGCCTGTGTCAGAACAGGAAATCGGAAAGCAGTTGTTGCTGGAAACAGCAGCTTATGCTGAGTCATCAGTTTGTCGCAGAAAGATTTTGTTGCATTATTTTGGAGAGGAATATACAGAAGATAATTGTGGTAATTGTGATAACTGTTTAAACCCGAAAAAACAAGTGGAGGCTCAGGATTCGTTGTGTGCAGTGATTGAAACAATCATTGCTGTGAAAGAAAACTTTAAACAAGATTATATAATTGATGTGCTTCTGGGACGGGAGACCAGTGAGGTCCTGGCTCATAAGCATGAAGAGTTGGAGGTGTTCGGTTCTGGAATGGGAGAAGAGGAGCGCTTATGGAATGCTGTTATCCGTCAGGCTCTGATTGCAGGCTACTTGACCAAAGATGTTGAGAACTATGGCTTGCTGAAGGTGACTCCCGAAGGACATAAGTTCTTGAAGAAGCCCAAATCCTTTAAGATTGTAGAGGATAATGACTTTGACGAAGAAGAAGTTGAAGAAGTTCCGTTGCGGAGTGGCGCTTCTTGTGCAGTTGACCCGGCATTGTTCTCTATGCTGAAAGACTTGCGTAAGAAAATGTCCAAGAAGCTGGATGTTCCGCCTTATGTTATTTTCCAGGATCCGTCATTGGAGGCGATGGCTACTATTTATCCGGTAACTCTGGAAGAACTTCAGAACATTCCGGGCGTAGGAGCTGGAAAAGCAAAGCGCTATGGACAGGAATTCTGTGAACTGATCAAGAAACATTGTGAGGAAAATGAAATTGATCGTCCGGAAGATCTTCGTGTCCGTACGGTAGCCAATAAGTCAAAACTGAAAGTTTCCATTATTCAAAGCATTGACCGGAAAGTGGCATTGGATGATATTGCCGTTGCCAAGGGTATTGACTTCAATGAATTGCTGGATGAAGTGGAAGCGATTGTTTATTCCGGAACGAAACTGAATATAGACTATTTCCTGGATGAAATCATGGATGAAGATCATCTGGAAGATATCTACGACTATTTCAAGGAATCAACTACTGATGGAATAGAAGAAGCAATGGATGAACTGGGAGACGATTATACCGAAGAAGAAATTCGTCTGGTAAGAATCAAGTTTATTTCTGAAATGGCTAACTGATAAAAACGATATGAAGAGAGAGGTCAACAGCAGGCTGGTTTGCTGTTGACCTTTTTTATCGCCCTTCTGATCGGTGAAAATATGTTAACCCAACTGGCATTTTGAAAGAAAATGCTTATATTTGCACGCAATAAATTCTAAAGCATAAAGCCCTATGTCATTTATTGCAGATAAAGTTGTAATGGACGGATTAACTTATGATGATGTATTGTTGATCCCGGCCTATTCTGAGGTATTACCTAAAGCAGTCGAACTCTCGACCAGATTCTCACGTAACATTACTTTGAACATTCCGTTTGTGACAGCCGCTATGGATACAGTCACTGAAGCGCAGATGGCTATTGCTATTGCACGTGAAGGTGGTATTGGTGTTATTCATAAGAATATGTCCATCGAAGAGCAGGCACGTCAGGTTGCTATTGTAAAACGTGCTGAGAACGGTATGATTTATGATCCGGTAACCATTAAGCGTGGCTCTACGGTGAAGGATGCTCTGGATATTATGTCCGAATATAAAATTGGCGGTATTCCTGTGGTAGACGATGAAAACTATCTGGTAGGTATCGTTACGAATCGTGACTTGCGTTTTGAAAAGGATATGAACAAGCGCATCGATGAGGTAATGACCAAAGAGAACATTGTGACTACAGAGCAGGGTACGGATATGGAAACAGCTTCCAAGATTCTGCAAGAAAATAAAATCGAAAAATTACCTGTAGTAGATAAAGACGGTAAATTGATCGGTCTGATCACTTATAAAGATATTACAAAGGCTAAAGATAAACCGATGGCTTGTAAGGACTCTAAAGGACGTTTGCGTGTAGCGGCAGGTGTTGGTGTTACAGCAGATACTTTACAGAGAATGGAAGCCCTGGTGAATGCCGGAGCAGATGCCATTGTTATTGATACAGCTCATGGACATTCTTTGTCTGTTATCGAAAAGCTGAAGGAAGCAAAACAGAAATTCCCGGGTATTGATATTGTTGTAGGTAATATTGCTACAGGTGAAGCTGCCAAGATGTTGGTTGAAGCCGGTGCAGATGCTGTCAAGGTAGGTATCGGTCCGGGTTCTATTTGTACAACACGTGTCGTTGCCGGTGTGGGTGTTCCCCAGCTGACAGCAGTGTATGATGTTGCTAAGGCATTGGAAGGTACAGGTATTCCTTTGATTGCTGATGGTGGCTTGCGTTATTCTGGTGATGTCGTTAAGGCTTTGGCTGCTGGTGGATACAGCGTAATGATTGGTTCTTTGGTTGCCGGAACAGAAGAATCTCCGGGTGATACAATTATCTTCAACGGACGTAAGTTTAAATCATATCGTGGTATGGGTTCTCTGGAAGCTATGGAAAATGGTTCTAAAGACCGTTATTTCCAGAGTGGAACAACTGATGTCAAGAAGTTGGTTCCGGAAGGTATTGCAGCCCGCGTACCATATAAAGGCAGCTTGTATGAAGTAATCTATCAGCTGGTAGGTGGTCTTCGTGCTGGTATGGGATATTGTGGTGCTCATAATATCGAGGAACTTCATAATGCGAAGTTTACACGTATTACCAATGCCGGTGTGTTGGAAAGCCATCCGCATGATGTAGCTATTACGAGCGAAGCTCCTAACTATAGCCGTCCGCAATAAACGGATTTCAATGGCACACAATTGTTCCGCAACAGATTCGGGGCATTTGTGTGCCGTTATTTTTTTTAGATATATGTTTGTATTGAGAAAAATAGGACTTTCCTTGTTGGCCTTGCTGGCCGTAGTTTCCTCATTGGCTGAAACCGGAAAGGTTTTGATGCGCATTGACGGAAAAGAAGTGACAGATACTGAATTGGAGGCCTATTATAGCCGTTCTCCGGTTCGGTCGCGGGAGACTCCGCAACGCTATTTCAATCATTTTTTATTTTTTAAGCTGAAAGTTGCCGATGCTTTGAGCATGGGATGGGATACCTTGCCGGAATTCAAGCAGCAATACCATGTGCTGAGCGGAGAAATGCTGAAACCCGTTCTGGTGAAGCGTCAGGAAATGAAAGCATTCTTTCAGCATCAGTATCAAGAAGAAAAATCTCGTTTGCTTACCAATACATGGGTGAGAATGGAGTTTCTCACTTTGCCTTTGTCACAACATCCGGCTAAAGCAGAAGAGGATCAGGCTCAGTCTCTGATGGATTCCGCGTATGTGGCACTGCAGAATGGAGTGACTTTTTCTGAATTGACTTCACGTTATGTCTCACAAAAGCCTCAATTGAAGAGCGGAACGATGTGGATGCCTCTTGTTGGATTGGTTCCCGAGTTGGCAGAACGTCTGCAAAATTTGGATGAAGGTGTTGTTTCACGTCCTTTCTATTCTCCTGTGGGAATGCATATTGTCCGTTTGCTGGATCGGAAAGATGGACGGGATTTCAGAGATACATATCCGATGTTGCAGGCTTATTGCGATCGGCGTCTGGATGGAGTTCCGGTGTTGAATGAGGATTTATACCAGGCCTGGAAGGATGGAAGTTCAGATTATCCGGCTTCGGTTGAGTCCACCTTGCAATGGGTGCGTGACGGACTGCTGGCTGCCTGGTGGGATGCTCGTTTGGGAACAGACAAACATATTCAGCCCAAACCCGGTGAACTGGAAAACTATTTTAAGGAGCACAAGGAGGAATATGCATGGGATTTGCCTCACTTCAAAGGGGCTGTGATCCATTGCCAGAATCGTAAGGCTGCCTCAAAAATTAAAAAGAAACTGAAAAAACTTCCTTTGTCTGAATGGGAAAAAGTCCTGTCTCAGGAGGCAATACGGGATTCTGTTTATCACGCAGAGCTGGAAACAGGTTTGTTTCAGATAGGGAAAAATCCGTATGTAGATAAGCTGGCATTTAAGTGTGGAAGTTATCTTCCGCATGCAGAGTTGCCTTACACTTTCGTATTGGGAAAGCGATTAAAAAAAGGACCGGAGGAATATCAGGATGTTCTGGATGCAGTAATGACTGATTATTGTGAGGCTCAAAAAGAAAGCGAAATGTTGGCTTTGAAGCGTAAATTCAAGGTAGAAATTAATCAAGACGTTTTAAAAACCGTTAATTGTGATGGAAGTAACTAATTAATAGTGTATCTTCGTTCACTAATTCATTGTTTATGGGACAAAAGAATAAAATCTTCTTGATCATTTTGACTGCGCTCTTGTTGGGAGGATGCGGTCAGACTGTAGATCATAAAGGGAAGACACCTCTGGTACAAGTGGGGAATGAATTCCTTTATAAGGAAGATCTGCGGGCCGCTATGCCGGTAGGAATCAAGGGACAAGATAGCATTCAGTTTGCAGAGCGCTATATCCGCACATGGGTGGAAGATGCCCTTTTGTTTCATAAAGCAGAAGGAAATGTTCCGGATAATCTGAAACTGGAGGAGCTGGTTGCTTCTTATCGGAAAGCGCTGATTGTGCATGCCTATCAGGAAGAACTGGTCAACCAGCAATTGGGAGACAGTATTGATGAAGCTGAGATAGAGCAATACTATCAACAGAATTCGACCTTGTTTCGTGCTACCCAGCCTTACGTGCAGGGATTGTTTATAAAGGTTCCTGTCAAGGCTCCGCATTTGGGCAATGTCCGGACATGGTATAAACAGAACACGCAGGATGCTGTTGACCGTTTGCTGAAATACAGTATCGGAAATGCAGTAAGTTATGATTATTTTTATGATCGCTGGCTTCCTGTGTCAGATCTGGCTGCCAAGATACCTTTGAAAGAATTGGATACGGATTTTGGCTATCTGGAGAAAAAGAAAAATGTAGAAGTGCGTGATACTGCCTTTTGCTATTTCTTGCATGTTGAGCATTTCCTGCCTGAAGGGGAACAGTTACCTTTGGAATATGCTCGGACCGAGATAAAAGAAATATTAATAAATCTGAAGCGCGTCGAATTTATCAATCGGGTGAAGCAAGACTTGTATAACGAGGCTTCAGAAGATAAAGACATAATTTATTATAATTGAGTTGAATGAATAAACTGGATTTTGCAAGAGTTTGCGTGTGTCTGCTTTTATTGCTGGTTGGTACCGTTTCGCATGCGCAGAATAATGTTATCGATGAAGTAGTCTGGGTCGTAGGAGATGAGGCTATCTTGAAGTCGGATGTTGAAGATGAGCGTTTGCAGGCTCAGTATGAAGGACGTCGTTTTGATGGAGATCCTTATTGTGTGATACCGGAAGAACTGGCAATTCAGAAGTTGTATTTGCATCAGGCTGAGATTGATAGTGTGACGGTTTCAGAACAGGCTGTTCTTCAGGAGGTGGAAACTTATACTGCCTGGCTGATTGAACAGATTGGTACAAAGGAAAAAATGGAGGAATACTATAATAAAACCTCTACACAGATTCGCGAAATGCTGCGCGAAAACATGCGTAACAAGCAGATCGTTCAGGAAATGCAGCGTAAAATAGTAGGTGATATTAAATTGACTCCGGCCGAGGTACGTAATTATTTCAGCAAGTTGCCGGCTGACAGTATTCCCTATATCCTTCCGCAGGTAGAAGTGCAGATCATTACACTTGAACCGAAAGTGACGGAAGAAGAAAAGGAACGTATCAAATCTGAGTTGCGTGAGTTTACAGACCGTATCAATAAAGGAGAAACTACCTTCTCTACATTGGCCCGTATGTATTCTGAAGATCCGGGATCTGCACGTCAGGGCGGTGAATATGGATTCATGGGACGTGGCCAGTTGGTTCCTGAATTTGCGAATGTTGTCTTCAACCTGACCGATACCAAGAAGATCTCTAAAGTTTTTGAAACAGAATTCGGTTTTCATATTGCCCAGTTGATTGAAAAGCGTGGAGACCGTGTCAGCTATCGCCACATTTTGTTGAAACCGAGAATTGACCAGAAAGAAATAGATGAAGCTTTGGCCAAACTTGATACCTTGGCTAATGATATCCGTAAAGGCAAGGTAAGTTTTGACGATGCTGCCACTTGGGTATCACAGGATAAGGAGACTCGTAATAACCACGGCTTGCTGGCTAACCCGCAGACCGGAACTGCCCGCTTTGAAATGGGACAGCTTTCCAGTCTGATTTCTCAGGATGTTGCGAAGGTGGTAGATGGTTTGCAGATCGGTGAAGTTTCACAGCCTTTCACAATGACTACCAGCAAGGGTAAAGAGGTGTGTGCCATTGTTAAATTGAAGAATCGTATTGACGGACATAAAGCAACCATTACGGAAGACTATCAGCGGCTGAAAAGCATTGTGACCGCTAAACGTAGTGAGGAAAAGCTGCAAAAGTGGATTGTTGAAAAGCAAAAGAAAACGTATGTCCGTATCAATCCGGAATGGGTGAAATGTGATTTCAAGTATCCGGGATGGATTAAGAATTAAGATATATGTCGGAAAAGAATCAAAGAAATAAATCCCTGAGCAGGCATAGGGTACTTGTTGTAAGTATCCTGTGCCTGTTCGCCTTTTGCCTGTTAGCACAGAAACCGCAGACAGGAACTTCTGCCAAACAGGATGGTCAAAAGAGTAAAGTTTATCTTTTGCATGCAGATCTTTTAAGAAAGGATGCACGTGTGCCCGATGCACAGGTTGTTGTTGGAAATGTAGTTTTCCGTCACGACAGTACATACATGTATTGTGACAGTGCATATTTTTACAATCAGATGAATTCATTTGAGGCATTCAGTCATGTTCGCATGGAGCAGGGAGATACGCTCTTTCTGTATGGTGACCGTTTGTTTTATGACGGAATGAGCCAGATTGCACAGATGAGAATGAATGTCCGTATGGAAAATCGTACGACGACTTTGCTGACAGATAGCTTGAACTATGACCGTGTATATAATCTGGGCTACTTTTTTGACGGCGGAACTTTGATGGACGAGCAGAATGTACTTACTTCAGAGTGGGGAGAGTATAGTCCGGCTACCAAACAGTCTGTATTCAACTACAATGTGAAGCTGGTCAATCCGAAATTTACCTTGACATCAGATACGTTAGGATACAATACTGCTACCAAGATTGCTAATATTGTCGGCCCTTCTGATATCTGGAGCGACAATAATCATATTTATTCGGAACGGGGAATCTATAACACACAGACGGGACAGGCCGACCTGTATGACCGCTCCGTTTTGATCAATGAAGGTAAGCAGTTGACGGGCGATACGTTGTTTTATGATCGTAATCAGGGGATCGGCAAAGCCTTTCATAACATGGTGATGACCGATACGGTCAATCGGAACATGATGACGGGAGATTATGGGTATTATGATGAAAAGAACGATTATGCATTTGCTACCCGGCGGGCAGTTGCCATTGATTATTCACAGGGAGACAGCTTGTTTCTTCATGCCGATACTCTGATGATGCAGACTTTTTATCAGAATACGGATTCCATGTATCGGGAAATGAAAGCTTTTCATAAAGTACGTTTCTATCGTCAGGATGTACAGGGAGTGGCAGACTCTTTGGTATTTTCAACGGTTGATACTTGTCTGACCATGTATAAGGATCCTGTTTTGTGGCAGAAGAACCAGCAGTTGCTGGGCGAGCAGATCAATATTTATATGAATGACAGTACCATTGACTGGGCTCATGTGATTAATCAGGCTTTATCCGTGGAACAGATTGATTCGACCTTATACAATCAGGTGAGTGGCAAGGAAATGAAAGCTTACTTTAAGGATAAGCAGATGCGGAAGGTGGAAGTAATCGGATCTGTAAGAGTGGTCTATTACCCGATGGATTCAGACAGTACACTGATCGGCATGAACGTTTCCGAAACAAGTAATCTGGATTTGTATCTGAAGGATCAGAAACTGGAGCGGATGGTGATGAAGCCTAAATCGACAGGCACTCTTTATCCGATGACACAAATACCGGCAGATAAGAAAAAACTTGCAAATTTCGTCTGGTTCGACTATCTTCGTCCAATAAATAAGGAAGATATATTCAACTGGAGAAGTAAGAAAGCCGAGGATCAGCTGAAGAAGAATGTCCGAGGTCCCGTTGAGTTGCCGAATCAGCATTTGTTTAATAAAAAGGAGGAGTAGTTATGGGAATGTTTACAATGAGAAAGCCGCGTTCGTATCATCACGAGTATATCTATGTGGATGAGCGGAAGGAGAAATTGCAGAAGATTGAAGAAACTGCCAAACGTGAACTGGGAATGATTCCTCCGAAGGAATTTTCTCCAGAAGATATCCGTGGCAAGTTTGTAGAAAGTACGACTTATCTGAAACGCCGGAAAGAGAGCGGCCGGAAGCCGTTGACCTATGCAACCTTGTTTGTGGCCATAGCTGTACTGGCTTATATTCTGCATTATCTGGTAACAGGAGAATTTACGTTTTAAATAAAGGGGAAATGAGTGATATAATCCGTTTATTGCCCGATTCTGTAGCTAATCAGATTGCGGCGGGCGAAGTCATACAGCGTCCTGCTTCCGTGATAAAAGAGCTTGTGGAGAATGCAATAGATGCGGGAGCAAAGCATATTGATGTATCTGTGACGGATGCAGGCAAAACCAGCATTCAAGTAATAGATGACGGAAAAGGAATGTCTGAAACAGATGCCCGGCTGGCTTTTGAACGTCATGCGACTTCGAAAATCCGGGAAGCTTCTGACTTGTTTGCTTTGCATACAATGGGCTTTCGGGGAGAGGCGCTTGCCTCCATTGCTGCCGTAGCCCAGGTAGAACTGCGGACTTGTCAGGCTGGTGAACAGTTGGGAACTTCTATCATCATCTCCGGATCGAAAGTTGAAAGCCAGGAGGCCGTAGCCTGCCCTCAGGGAAGTAACTTTATAGTTCGCAATTTGTTTTTTAATGTTCCTGCCCGCCGGAAATTCTTGAAATCCAACCAGACGGAACTGAGTAATATTCTGGCTGAGTTCGAACGGATTGCATTGGTTAATCCGGAAGTCACCTTTACGTTGCATCACAATGATACGGAGATCCTGAATCTTCCGGCCATTCAGCTCAGACAACGTATCATGGGAGTATTTGGCAAGAAACTGAATCAGGAACTTCTGTCACTGGATATTGATACGACGATGGTCAAGATTCATGGATTTATCGGCAAACCGGAAACTGCCCGGAAGAAGGGGGCACGTCAATTTTTCTTCGTGAACGGACGTTATATGCGCCATCCTTATTTCCATAAAGCGGTTGCTGATGCTTACGAGAATCTGATTCCGGCAGGCGAACAGGTTTCTTATTTTATCTATTTTGATGTCGATCCGGCTAATATTGATGTAAATATTCATCCGACGAAAACGGAAATAAAGTTTGAGAACGAGCAGGCCATCTGGCAGATTCTTTCTGCGGCAGTGAAAGAAACGCTCGGACGTTTCAATGCAGTTCCCTCTATAGACTTTGATACGGAATGAATTCCGGACATACCGGCTTTTGAGGCTTCACCTTATTCGGTGGTACAACCGCCCAAGACTTCGTATGATCCTTCCTATAATCCGTTTGACATGTCTCCATTGCCTCCTTCGTCTTATTCGTCGGCTTCTTACACGCCTTCTTCTGCTTATGCTCCTAAAAAGCCGGCAACGAGTTGGGAACCTCTTTTTCATGGACTGGAGAAGGGACGTGAACCGGAAGGACAGGAAGGAACACTGGCGCCCGAAGAAGGATATGTGGAAGATGCTTCCGCATCAATGCCCGGGGAACCGACGCTTTATGATGCGTTGCCCAAGGAAAGTGTGGTGGAAAAAGTTGCCCAGCATTATCAGTATAAGGGAAGTTATATTCTGACGTCCGTGAAGTCCGGCCTGATGATCATTGACCAGCAGCGGGCACACATTCGTATCCTTTACGATCAGTATATGGCACAGATAGAGAAACGTCAGAGTATTTCCCAGCGCATGCTGTTCCCGGATATGGTGCATTTTTCTCCGGCGGAAGTACCCGTTCTTGAAGAGATTATGGATGATCTGAAAGCCCTGGGCTTTGACTTGAGCAGCCTGGGAGGTGGTACTTATGCAATTAATGGTATTCCTTCCGGTATTGAGGGACTGAATCCTGAAACGCTGGTGACTAATATGGTGCAGACCGCCCTTGAGAAAGGATGTAAGGTGAAAGAGGAAGTGCAAAGTCTGCTGGCTTTGTCGTTGGCTAAGGCTGCGGCAATTGTTCCGGGACAGGTTCTTACCAATGAAGAAATGAACAATCTGGTAGACGGCCTTTTTGCAGTTGCAACTCCTAATTATACACCGGATGGTAAGACGGTTCTTTCCGTATTGAAAGAAGAAGATCTGGAAAAGTTGTTTAAATAATCAGGGAAAAAAGGCTTCGGCGTTTTGCATAAAAGA
>ULKL01028525.1_pt1 | contig 16430 bp, 15 predicted proteins | sample 1951161 | NCBI WGS metagenome assembly ULKL01 (sample SAMEA4835501, study PRJEB28245) | human gut metagenome | biome: gut microbiome; material: fecal sample | place: Denmark | collected 2008
AGTTTGAGGAGAAGGGCGAGCGCACTGGCAAGTTCCGTCTCGGCAAGGACGATCTGATCGTCGACCCGGCTACTGGCACCAGCCACATCTCTGTCCAGGACTATGCTATCGCTATGGTCGACGAACTGGAGAAGCCCGCTCACCACAAGGAGCGCTTCACCATCGGATACTAATATACTCCTTATTATATATAGGGGATCATTAAAAACGGCATCCTACAGACACCGCACCATGCGATCTGTAGGATGCCGTTCTCATTTCGCAATACCTATTTTCCTACAGTAGGAAGGTTCCTGCCCCGTTGACGCTGTGAGCCCGGAAGCCATCGTGACTCCAGTTCCGTGACTCTGTGCGAGATATAAAACGCAAGATTATGTTGCGCGGCTCGACAAGAAGCCTTATCTTTGTAGTTGACAAGTAGGAGACACTGTAAATAAGGAAGAGTCATCCTTGCTGAGAGCGACAAAAATATTATGAAACATTTGCATAGCGTTTTCAGCTTTTTGTCGTATTAGAGATAAACGCATCCGAAAATCTAAATGGAAATAAGCGAATTCATAGAATATGTAAGGCGATACCGGCATGAATTTGTCGGTATCGCACACCACTATTTCCATGATGAGCACGAAGTGGAAGACGCCGTGCAAGATGCGCTGATTCGCTTGTGGATGGCAAGGGAAAGAATAGAGCCGCCGGAACGATTCCGCCAATATGGAGCAACAGCTACAAGAAATATTTGCCTTGACAAAATAAAGCAAAAACACGGACTTCACTTTGTGGAAGTGGATTTGGCGGAAGGCAAGACATCCGGCCATAGCCCACAATCGGTGTTGGAAGAGTCTGAAAACGAAACGTTGATGCTGCAATGCATGAAAGAGCTTCCCGCTAAATACAAGGAACTGATACGGATGAGAAATGGAGAAGGATTGAGCTATAAGGACATAGCAAATCTCATTGGCAGTACAGAGTCATCGGTACGCGGTATGGTGGCGAGGGCAAGATCAATACTCATAAGACAATTCAACGAAAGGAGAAAGAAATGAAGAACAAAGAGTACATAGGAAAACTTCTCAGAAAGTTTATGCAAGCGGAGACTTCCGAACAACAGGAGTCGGAGCTTGCAGACTATTTCTGTCATTCTAAGAACATTCCTGAAGAATGGGAGGCATACAAACAATACTTCAAAGCCTTTGACTCCGAAGAAGCATCTTCTTCAAATAATGGTTACCCAACACCATTATTAAGGAGGCATTGGTATTACGCTGTTGCTTGCGTTGCCGCGACGTTCGTCTGTGCTGTTGCGCTGAGGTATGCCCTATACACTTCCGAAAACAGCAAAAGACTGGCAATAGAGACACCCGTGCGAATTCAGCCAACGGAATCCACAAAAGCGAAGGACACTACTGTTGTGAGCAAGAATCCGATGGCAACTATTGGGGAAAGGCAGGAAGTGTCTGAAAAGGTATGTATGAAGCGGGGCGGCTACGGCAAAAGCAGAAGAGCCGACAGAGCCGACTATGTTCCTGTTCCCAAACCCGTTGCTGCGACAGAAGCCCGGCACTATGTTGCGACATCAACGGAGACGATGATCGAAGAGCCTTCCCATCAAATAAAGACCGCCGACATCAACGCGTCGGTCGCTTACATCCAATCAAAAGGGGAGAATCTCGAGAGACAAGTCTTGGCTTCAAAAGGAGACGGTGAGTATCACATGCATATCAACAAAGACTTAGAGCAGAACTTATGAGAAGAAAGATGATCATGCTTGCATTGTTTGTCTCTTTTGCGCTGGCATCGCTGGCGCAAAAGCCTAACCCTGCCATGGCAAAGCTCTTAAATGAGTTTGGCAAGGCTGGCATAGAAGGCACCTATTCTGCCGACAACACAGGGCAGGAGTACTATCTCGCACTCTACAAGCTTACCCATGCCGACATTGACAATCTAATACAGTATAACAGGTTGGGACAGGCTGATTTTCCCTTCCAATTAGAAGGGACAAGGGAGTACATAGCCTCCCGGCTTAAAGAAAGCGAGAAGGCGCAACATGATGAAGCTATGATAAGACCCGTCATCAAGCATACCCTTGACAGTCTTGCACCGTCGGCAAAAGAATGCTATCACTATGAAGTGCATAATGGCATGGGAGACACCATCAAATATGTCCTTGCGTTGAACAACATGCCGAAGGATTTGTTTCAGCAGCGCGTAAAAGGGCAAGTCGAGAAGAAAGCGGGTAATGAATTCATTGACTATTTCAGCTACGACGGAGGTACCTTCCTGCATTATATTTTGCCACCACTACAGAAAAGCGGGATGGCAAGTTGTCACTCAGAAGACTCGTTTAAACATAACATAGAGGCCATCCTGGCAAAACACAAGGGAAAGAAGTACGCCGTAAGCTATAATATGAATCCGGGTACCAGCATCTATCCACAGGACTGGTATGTATTAAAGTACAACAGCAAATCTAACTCAAAGAGTGAGGGCACACATTATTATTTCGCGTTAACAAAAGAAGCGCAGAACAGCATTGTAAAGGAAGTTGCAGAAGCAGCCACTTGTTTCCTGACTTCTACATCTGACACGTCAGAATATAGTCTTTTCTATACTCTTCCTTTGGGCAATGCCAAAAGAGATAATGCGGCTTACGATCACCTGATATTTTGTAATACGGAAAGTATCGGACGGCATTTCAGCATCAATATGAAGATGACCGACAAGGGACTCCATGTGTTATTGCTGTCAAATGAAGGGGAATGGCTTGTTCCACGACGGTCATGGTGGAAAATCAAAGCCATCAGTGGGAAGAAGATAGTGTATGAGAAAGATTTCAAAAACGACTAATAACCATTCCATGAAAAAGATATTGCTGATATTGATGGCCTGTATCAATGCCGTCACGATGCTTGCACAAAAACCTGGGGTGTATAAGAAGGCAAGCAACAAGGCCGCTGACAAGACCGAGGCTCCCTGTAAGAATGAATATATGATAGTCGGAATCAATGGCAACACAATGCTCTTCGAGCCTTATGTCCAAAGCAATTCCCACAATGGGAAAAAAAGAGTTCGCTTTCGAATGGGGCCAGGCTGCCATCAGTCCGGCGGGAGCAATAACGACTCGACTTACAAGGTCGCACCCAATCCTCCTGAGGTAGAAGACTTTGTCAGTCTCCTCTCAGGGGACTTTACGACACCAACCAACAATATCCTTGGTGTTTGGTATCACGAAGCCTCCGGCATCAAATGCTACAAGATCTTCTCGCCGACACGTTCTTTGTTGATCTTTATCTACGAATCGCCGGAAGGCAGCATGGAGACGGCAAATGCTATCTTGGAGGCGGTAAACTATGGCAAAGACCAAGTCGTTGCAGAAGACGGTACAAGGTATTCGGTTCGCTGGGAAGGTGCTGACACGATGGTGGTAACCTACACCATGGAAGGCAAGCGACATCGTGAGCAATGGACCCGTTCCCAATTACCGACATACCTCTCCGGATTATTCATGTCCTTTGGCACAAACTAAAACAAGGATTATTGTTAATCGTCATCATGAACAAAATAGCTTCTCTTATTATCTTGACACTATTATACTGTCTGTCTGCCAATGCCGCAGAAATCAATCATAACGTACAGGGACGTGTAGCCGACAAGATAACCGGCGACCCCATACCCGCCAAGGTGTTCCTGATGGATGCCGACAGTACTATCCTTGCCACTACCAAGGCCACCATTGAGAATGTCCCCTATCAAGGGCAGATTGCCTTATACGTTTTCAATGGCAAGCGGCTGCAAAAGGGTAAGTACATCATCAAGGCCTCCATGTTAGGTTACAAGGACGCTTATGAGAATATAACGTTACAGAGCCAGCGGCAGACCACTCTGATAGCCAACCCCATACTGATGGAGAATGACGTCCATGAGCTGCAGGGGGTGACCGTCAAGGCCACGAAGATAAAAATGGTGATGCACGGCGACACAATTGTGTATAATGCCGATGCCTTCAACCTGGCGGAAGGCAGTATGCTCGACGCACTCGTCGCCCGTCTGCCGGAAGCACAGTTGACAAGGGAAGGACAGATATTCGTCAACGGGCGGCTCGTCAAGAGTCTGCTGGTCAACGGACGGGATTTCTTCAGCGGCAATCCGAAGATGGCACTGGAGAATCTGCCTTCTTATACTGTGAGCAAGATAAAGGTTTATGATAGGGAAGGTCAAAACTCTCGTCTCATGCAGAGGGACATGGGCGACAAGAGCCTGGTGATGGATGTCAAGTTGAAGAAAGAATACCTCGCCACGCTCTTTGGCAACGTCGAGGCAGGAGCGGGATCTGACGGACGCTTCGCGCTGAAAGGGTTCGGCATGAAGTCGTCTCGCAAAGAAATGTTCTTCGCTTTCACCAACATCAACAACCTCAGTGACAATCAGAAGGCCGACATGACAGGCCGATGGACTCCGCAAGATGCGCCAAACGGCCTGCTGACCAACCGATCGGCAAATGTCAGCTATGCAAGATTCTTCGACAGCAGTATGGACAAGTGGCTCAGTACACAAAACACCATCTCGCATGATGACATTGACTTGCAAACGAGAAAGAATATAGAGACCTTCTTGCCAGGAGGAAACCTTGTCAGGCTGTCACAGAGCCAAGCCGACACGAAGACGACTGTCTTTGACAGCCAGAATGCCTTGCACTACGGCGAGAGCGGCAAGTACTCCACCATGACCAGCCTCAACTTCCACTACAAGCGCAATAGGAAATACGCAGACGCAGACGCCGCCAGCTCCGATTCTACCTCTCTGTTGAACGAACTCGTGGAGCGGAGCATGGACAAAAGCGAGAACTATCATTTGACGTTGTCAAACAGCAGTACGCTGAAGCATATCATCGACCTGCTGCATTCCGATTTCAGCATGGAGTATGACAAGCTACATGGAAACTCGTTCTCGCTCTACGACCTGAGATATGCGGAGGCAAGTCAGGCGCGCGACTTCCGCAACAAATATCAGATTAAGGACAGCAGACACTGGGATGTGAAGGAAGGCATTGCCTACGACTGGAATTGGCCGGGCTGGAGCCTGAGACCGCAATATCAATATGAATATAAATACAACAAGACCAACAACGCACTTTACAGGCTTGACAAGCTTGAAGGCCACGACAGCACGCGTTATGACCTTCTCCCGTCATCACGGGCTGCCTTGCTGAAAGTGCTCGACCACAACAACAGCTATTACTATACAGAATACCAGAATCATCACCGGTTGATGCTGGAATGGGAAATCAATGCCGCCACTGGTCGCAACAAGATGAACATAGAATACGGCTACATCCGACTTCCCCTTCGCTTCGTCAGCAAGAATCTCTATTACACACGAGTAGGGCGGCATGATGTGTCTGCACATGAAGTGTTCTTCGAACCGGAAGCTTTCTTCTCTGGCGGCAGGTCGGTCCGATGGGAACTGAACGCCGTCATCAAGTCAGAGATACCCGATTTGGTCAAGAAGGTGGACTACCGCGACGACTCAGACCCACTGTTCCTCATCTCCGGCAACCCGAATCTGAAAAACATCCACCGCTATCAGGCTTCGCTCCTCTTACGCCATGAGGGCAACGGACAGCGGATGTGGAACGCCTCAGTTAAATACGACAAGACCGACAACGACATCGCATACGCAACCCTCTACGACATGCGCACAGGCATCTCTACCATCATGCCCGTCAGTGTCAACGGCAATTGGCGCGTAGAAGGACAGACGGGGCTGACCCTGCCACTGGACAGTGCTCGCCGCTGGACCATCGACAACCAACTGTCCGCGCGCTACGACCACAATGTCGACATGACGACCACTGAGGAGAACGTGGCAAGCATGCGCAGCATCGTCAACAACTGGCAGATGGGCGATGAGGTAAAGCTGAGCTTCCGCCCGAATGACCGGATAGACTTTGCACTTCTGGCCGGTGGAACGTACTACTATATCCACAGCCGGCGAAGTGGCTTCACCAACGTCCACGCCGGTGACTACAAAGTAGGTCTTACAACAGAGTTTCAACTCCCGTGGGACATCGCCTTGGGTTCAGACATGACATTATACGCCCGTCGGGGGTACTATGAAAGCATGATGAACACCACAGACTGGGTGTGGAACGCCCATCTGAGCCGCAGCTTCCTAAAAGGCGCTTTAGTCGCCAAGCTGACAGGATTTGACTTGCTGCACCAGCTGACCAACACCCGCTACGAGATGAACGACCAAGGCCGCACAGAACTCTGGTACAACAGCCTGCCCCGCTATGTCATGCTCTCACTGTCATGGAGGTTTAATGTCAGTCCCAAACGGAAGTTGATGCCTTAGAAACTAATACCATTTACTACTAAATCGTCAGCCACGGCTGGCGAAATAGCTGATTGTGTCTGTGTATGCCCTTTTCCCAATGTTTTCCCGAAAAGAAAATCAGCGGCTTAGAGAAGTCTCTAAGTCGCTGATTTTCATTGTGGACCAGCTAGGGCTTGAACCTAGGACCTCCAGATTATGAGTCTGTCAAACTAAAATTTTATGAAATTTTATAGAATTCTATTTGGCTGATTATCAGATAGTTTATAAATTTGTGCAATCTTAGAAAACGGCATAAAACCCCTTAACTCAACGTTAATGTTTTCACATTGTTTTCGCAGAATTTTGCCGAAAACATCATTTAGGACTACCAAATGATGGATTTAAATGGCATAAGATTTCACAAAATTATAAATATAAATAGCAATTGACATGAAGGCAAAACTGACTACATCATTCGGCAATTTCGTTGAACGCAACTGCTCCGTCGCCTTAGTTCTGGACAAGCGCTCAAACCGAAAGAACGTGGACTCCTATCCACTGACAGTCCGCTTTACCATAGACCGGAGAAGTTTCTACCATCGGGTAGGCGGCAGCTATACAGAGAAGGAGTTCTCAGATATCTGCACTGTTGCAAAAAGCAAGTCGCCAAAGTATGAGGAGAAGAAGCTTTGGCTTGGGCATCTGCAGAAATATCAAGAGCTACTAACGATTATCAACAAGGGAAGTAATCTTTCCTTGGAGGCAATACGAACGACTGTTGAGGGAAGGACTTCTTCTGTCGAGGACCCTAACTCCTTCATGGGCATTTGGGATGATATGATTGAGCGGCTGAAGACTGAGAATAATGGTGCGAGGGTGACAACCGCACAATTTTATGAGAACGCACAGAAATCATTCAAAAAGATTATGTGGCGGCATCGTATTAAGGGGTTTAACATATCAATTGATGACTTGAAGCGTTGGAACGATGGAATGAAGACCGGCGTAAAAGATAAAGACGGCAAACTCGTTGGTAAAATCAGCGACACAACACGCGGAATCTATCTTCGGACAGTCAGAGCAGTGTGGAATGAATGCCGTCGTCTCGGCTACCTTGTCAACATGGAATACCCGTTTTCCAATATCAAGCAGAAGGGATTGATAGCTATTCCTTCTGGCGCCACACGCAAGGAGGAATATCTTGATGTTGAGAAGATGACACGCCTTTACCAGGTGTTTATCAACAAGGAATACCCTGAGTCGTGGTCTGATGATTACAAGAAGCGAGCCCACTATTCATTGGGACTGTTTCTCGTCCAATATCTCTGCAATGGCTTCAATCTGATGGATGCTGGGCGATTGAAGTATTCACAATACTATTTCGACACCGAACGAAAGGCTTTCCGCTTCAATCGCAAAAAGACAAGAGCTAGGAGCGAGAATGGTTCAGAAGTTATCGTACCAATCATAGAGCCGTTGCAAAATATCCTTGATGACATCGCAGCCAAGCCTGTAAAGAATGGCTATGTCTTTCCCGGCATACTGAAAGGGGCAAATGATGAACTCAGCATTCGCAGAAGAATACAGCAGGAAAATTCGAACGTTCAAGACCGTGTAATCAACATCTGCAAGACCGTGCTCCATTGGGAGGTACGTCCATCTGGGACATGGTGCCGGCATTCTTTCGCCACTAATCTCAGCATGGCAGGAGTAGACAAGGGTTATATCACTGAGAGTATGGGGCACTCACAAAACCAGTCTATTACAGACCGGTATATCGCCAACTATCCACTTGCTAAGCAGATGGAGTACAACAACAAGCTGTTAGACTTAGAGCCAAAGGTGACTGTAGATGACATAAAGAGCATGACAGACGAACAGAAGACGGCGATGTTGTTGCAATTATTAAATAAGCGATAAAACGAAACGAGCTCTGTGCTAGACGAAATTACATTTTTAATACATAAAGAGGAAAATAATAAATTAAATTAGCTATCTTTACACCATTAAAGGTTATAATATAGGAAAAATGAATAATCACTTCGTCACATCATCATTCCAAAAGAATGAGGAGTATATACATTGGCTCCAGCAAATCAAGGAGAAGTACCGCAGGAGCCAGACCAAGGCTGCTGTGCGTGTCAATGATGCCATGATAGAGTTCTACTGGTATCTCGGACATGAGATAGTTGACTTGAAGGCAGAGTCAACATGGGGAGACGGCGTCATTAAGCAATTGAGCCTTGATCTCAAAGAAAGTTTTCCTGGAGCAAGGGGATTTTCTACGACTAACTTGTGGTATGTCAAACAGTGGTATACATTTTATAGTACGCAATATCAAAAACTCCAACAGGGTGTTGGAGAATTCAGTTTAAGCCACAAACTGCGTACGGAGACAAATTCTCCAAAAGTCCAACAAGGTGTTGGAGTATTGGATTTTCCTCCTCTACTCGGACTCATTGGCTGGAGCCAGCATATTATCATTGTGTCGAAATGTAAGACAATAGAGGAGGCAGTCTTCTATATCAAAAAATCGATAGACGGGAATTGGGGACGTAATACTTTAAAGCAATTCATTGACTCCGACCTCTACCACGCCCAAGGCAGCCTGCCTTCTAATTTTGACAAGACTCTGCCTGATGACTACCGTATGAAGGTGAACGACATGTTTAAGGACCCGTACGACTTCGGGTTCTTGAAGATGCCACGCGTTTATCAGGAACGCGATTTGGAGGATGCACTCACGCACAACATCACCCGCTTTCTGCTGGAGCTTGGGAAAGGCTTCACGTTCTACGGGCGTCAGGTTGAACTGGTAGTTTCCGGCACGTCCTATTTCATCGACATGCTGTTTTACCATATCCGGCTCAAATGCTTCGTCGTGGTCGAGCTGAAGGTGACTGACTTCAAACCGGAGTACGCAGGCAAGCTCAATTTCTATGTCACGGCTGTTGACAAGCTCCTGAGGCAGGAGGACGACAAGCCGACTATCGGTCTCCTTATCTGCAAATCGAAGGACAACACCAAGGTGGAGTGGTCGTTCGACGGACTTAACAAGCCCATCGGAGTTGCCGCTTATGACCTTAAGCAGTATCTCCCTACCGTAGAAGAAATGGAAAAGCAAATCAAGCTCATGGACGATAACAAAGAATAAGACAACAAATAAAGTACACATTATAATATTCACCATGCCCAATATCAACAAGCCCTTTTACGCCCTTGCATATTCCGCTTTAGGTGCCGCGCTGCCGCCAATGGCTTTCAAGGCAGCTGAGATTGTCTCCGGATTCAGTTTCTCATCAGTGATATGGAAACTTGTATGGCTCGTTTCCATAGTCTCGTTTATCATTCTTGCGGGAAGTCTCCTATACATTATTATTTATGTAGTGCCGATAGAGAAATTGATATACAAGGCCATTCACCCAATAGTCTGTATCTTCGCAGGCAAAGACGAGGTTGGCACCAGTAATGATGCCACAAAATCTACTGAAGAAATCTCAGCTGCCAATCATTCTAAAGACCAAACAGAGGAGCAGTTCGCTCAGATGGCAGAAGATCCTCTTGACGAGCGGCACGCAATGTTTCTGCCGTATGTGAACGAGGATTGCAAAGAGTTGCCGTCGATGCCAATACTTGACATTCTCGACGAGGTGTTCAAGGGCAACAGACAAAAGAAGGATGTCGGGACAGCGCTATACTGTGCCAAAAGCCTCAAATGGATTTCGAGTTTCCCGCCACATAAACAAATGGCGGCTGTCTTTGGAGAAGAGATTGTCGGATCATCAAGCAATTTCGCCACCTACATGCCGCCAATCAGAGAGATCGACAGGGACTATAGCAGAGCAGACAACGATTTTCTTGTTGAGGTTAGAGGAATGAAAACGCGTCTGAGAAAGGCAGCAGGTATAAACTGATCGATTTCCACCCCAAAATCATCATCCCTATCGGCCGGCACCGGTAGGGATTTTTTATGTGCCATTGAATTTCGTTGAATAATCGTTGAACTTTCATTGAACGATTATTGAATGCGGAGAATTATTATTGGATATCGTTGAACTCGTTGGTTTACAACATGTTATGCAATGTTTTCTGAGATTTTATATCGTATCTTTGCAGTGCGATTTCGGAGCAAAACTTCCATTTGCGACGTTACCGAAGTACTGGCACGGACGGAAGACGGCGCCAGGTAGCGACATGTTTAACTTTATATATCATTACTTACCATGGAAAATCCATCAAACCCGTTTGTTGTGATGACCAAAGCAGATTTTGAGGCGATGGTCAACATGATGGCTGCAAAAATGCAGCAACCGACATCTGCTGCCATTAACGAGACAGCAGGTGTAGTGTCAAAACCAGTGGCAGAGATTGACGGTGAACGTTATCTGTCACGCAAAGATACTGCCGACATGCTGAAAGTCGACTTCTCTACCTTATGGCGCTGGAACAGGTCGGGCCTGCTCCGCAGCAAGAAGGTCGGACCAAGGCGTGTGCTCTACAACTATAAGGATGTGGTAGCTCTCATTAATAACAAGGTTGTTTGACGAAAGGAGGTATTATGAGTACTCAAGAATCAAAGGATAAGGAACAGCCAAGGTACATAGAAGCCATCAACGGCAAATATGATACCGTCGAGAAGCGGATTGTCCATGACATGGACGCCGTGCCAAGTCAGCCTGTCAATGCAGAGGAAAATGCCGGTGGTCAGGGAAGTCAGCCAACCTCAACGGACGGCAAGAAAGAATGCAATATCAGCCAGCCTCTGTCTCAAGAAAAGACTGGCAGTGAGCCATCAGTTCTGGCACCGAATGACGACATCGATGACATCATGGCATCCTTTCGGCAGCTGCAGGAGAAGAGTGCCGTCAACACGAAGAGCTTCCGTGTGGCCTCGATGAACGAGTATCTGGAGAAGGCAAGACAGCTGCCGCCGCTGGTGGTGCTCTATCCCAACATCGTCCTTGAGGGCGACCTGTGCATCATCTTCGGGCAGTCAGGAATCGGCAAGACCATCTTCGCCATGCAGGTGGCACGCGAGATTGCCGCCAAGGGCAAGCGAGTGCTGTATCTCGACTTCGAGATGTCGGAGAGGCAGCTGGCACTGCGGTATAACACACCTAACTTCCCGCCGACATTCTTCCGCGCCGAGCTCAAGACCGACAACATCGTCGACAACGTGCTTGTGGAGATAGAGCGTGCCGCGGTGGAGAACCATGCTGAGGTGCTGTTCATCGACAACATCACCGCCCTCGGGCAGTCACTCGACAAGGGTATGGAGGCCGGAACGCTCATATCCTCGCTCAACACTCTAAAGAAGGAGCACGGCTGGACACTCGTCGTACTGAACCATGTACCCAAGCGCTACTCGGGAGCCATTCCACTGTCGCTGGAGACGATACAGGGCTCGGCGAAGCTGAACCAGCTCGTCGATGACGCCATCGGACTGGGCGTATCCAGCAAGGACCATTCGGTCGTCTATGTCAAGCAGTGCAAGTGGCGAAACGGCGAGATGGAGCTCTATGCCGATCACGTTGCCCTCTATGAGCGGACGAAGGATGAGCTCGGCAATCTCGGATTCTCCTTCCTCGACTACGGGTCCGAGCACGACCTGCTCGCCGTGGAGACGGGAAACAGCCAAAGCGACCTGAAGGCGAATGTCATATCCCTTCATGAGCAGGGATGCACGCAGCAGCAGATTGCCGACCGTCTGCAGATATCACAGAGCAAGGTCTCGAGAATTCTGAAGTCACGCATGTCATAAACCATTAATACCATTTTGCCGACCATTCACTCTATGCGGTTATGCCGATTATTCACTTTATGCAGTTATTCACGCTGCATAAATGAATAATGTGAATAAAGTGAATAAGGCGAATAAAAAGAAGGAGGTAATATGTTCGATTTTACGAAAATACTTGCCACGAAGGCTCCCAAGGAGAAGCGTGGAATAAAACTGATACATCCTGGGGACATAGGACTTCACTATTCATCAGTGACCGACCACCTCGATTACATTGCGGGCTATGACAGGCACATGCTGAGCGCCGTGGACAAACTGATAGAGCGCTACCACCTCGGTGCGGTCTATGAGACGACCGGAGGATACCGCGGGTCCGTCCTTCCACGGATTGACAAAAATGGAAGGGTTGCGGGAGGAAGCGTGATACACTTTGACATACATGACGGAAGCGTGCTGAAATGTGGAAATCTCGCCGACAGCCTTTACCAGTGGTACAGCTATGACTATTATGAGGACAGTGACGTGTTCTTCGGCGAGCATACGCTGAAGTTCAATCCAGTCGCCATTGTCATGGAGGAGAGGACCGCACTGCTCGGAGCCCTCTCCGGGTATCCTCTCCACTGGCTTGCGGTAGGACACAGCAGACAACTGACCAAGAAAATGATTGACAAACTCCACGGCAGGCAGGTTATCCTGTTCCCCGACAGTACGGTTGACCAGGAATGGGAGATACTGTTCGGAGCGGAGGTGAAAGTTGACAAGACGTATGTGAAGACGGACATCAACAAGTATCTAATCGACAGAATAAGGAAGGGAGGTGTCGGCAATGGATAACGGAATAATTTCATACAGTAAAAACTTCCGCACAGGAATCTCTCATTCTCTCGCGGACTCACAGGAAGATGAAAACGATGCCCATAACTTTATCACTAAAGTTATGGAAAGTCTTTTGAGAGTTGATGGGGCAAGTTATGCCTTTTGTCACTACAACGGCACTTGCCCACCCGCGAGGGGAGTGGGAACCGGTGCGCTCGAAACTCGCTTACCTTTCACTTTGTATATAAACCTATTCTAAAGACACTATAAAAAAAGTTACACAAATCAAGACAGAGTTCATACAGATGCGTGTGGACCCCCCGTGAAAAGTCTGGCTAAGAAGACGGCAGGCGAACACTTCGGAGGAAACATGAGCGACATGTTCCGCTATGCCCTCCATCACTGTAATTTCCAGGATGACGGTGATTGCTCTTATGATGATGAACGCGGAAAAGACTTTACACGTATGGACAAGAGAACGTTAAGTCTGCTGTCGTCCATCCATGATGAGTACGCAAGGCTGAATACGGAGCTGGGCCGCATCGGCAACAACATCAACCAGATTGCCTACCACGTCAACGCGCAGTCGATGTCAAGTCCGTCGCCTGTGACACGGCAGTCGGCTGATGCCCTGGAGGATATCCGGAAGGCCATGAACTCCATGCGCACCTCCAACGCCAACATCTGGAAGAGAGTCAAGGAACATCTTACACACAACTCAAAAACTGAAGAGCTATGATTATCACAAAACTGAAGCCTGTCCACGGCGGCGTGTTCCCCGGGGCGGCCTACAACGAGAAGAAAGTGCTGGAGGGCGTGGCCGAGCTTGCCGGGTATGCCAACATCGACGGTAACTTCCTGCACACGCTGCGCACGCTCCACAGTGTGGGCATAGACTGCTCAGGTGAGGTGGAGCGCTACCTGCAAGACCGCTCGCAGACATGCGGCAACACGAGGTCAACGCAGTGGCAGATACACCTTGCCCTTTCCTGCGAGGGACATGAGAAGAACAAGGAGCAGCTTGTCGGCATCGCCCATGCCATGATGAGGGAATACGGGGCTGGCCGGCTGCCTTATCTCATCTATTTCCATCACGACACGGAGAACAACCACGTGCACATCCTCACGACAAGAGTGACTGCCAAGGGCCGGCTGCTTCCCGACCACAACGACTATCACAGACTCTACGACGCGCTCAACAGCGTCATCAGTGAGGACCAGAAGAACGACCTTGAGCGGATGCTCGGCTACAGCTTCACCACTGAGGGACAGCTGATGAATATCGCACGCTGGTTCAACTACACGGTCGGCACGTCGAAGTCTGATGATGACGTGTTGTCATTCTATCATGGTGGGGCGGAGGCTGTCAGGGTCAGACGCAGCGACGTTCAAGAACGTATTGCCGACTGCAAGAGCGACCGCAGGGAGGCGCTACGCCGTGAGGAAGCCGCCAGGCGTGCGAAGGCAATCATTATCAAGTACCGTGAGCTGAGCCTGAAACAGAATCCTCCACAATCAGACCGAAAGCAGGTGACGGGGAAAGACAAGCCTGCACGCGCCAAGACCCGCAAGGAGCTGGTCAAACAGAAACAGATGCGGAACCATCCCGACATCAAGAGCCTGACCGACTCTAGCGGGCGTTCATTGTCCACAACCGAGCAGTATCAGATGCAATGGCTGGTTGAGACCCTGCGCGGCAAGCTCGGCATTGCCGTCCACTTCCAAAAGGACAAGAACGGCGTGGTGCGAGGATACGGCATCGTTGACCATAATAATAAGGTGGCGCTCAACGGCAGCGACGTGATGAAGCTTGCCGATGTCGTCAACTTCGAGGAGTGGAAGGCTGTGCAGGAGACGAAGGCTGCTGCCAAGGCAAGACGGACAGAGAGGGCGAGCCGGACAGAGAGAAGCTGGCAAACGCCGAGTACCCAACAGACGGACAAGCCCAATCAGTGGAACAAGCCCAGTCAATCGGATAAGCCCAGCCAGACGGTGAACCCTGTCCAGACAGAGAAGCCAATTACCATCTACCAGGCTGACAGCAGACTGGACATTTATCGTCCACTATTCAAGGCAAAGGTAGGCTTGCAGAACAATAATGCAATCGTCCGGATGGAGATCGATGGTAACATCTACGACCGCCAGATTACCGATGACCAGTTGAATATGTATTTCGATGCTCCTAAGGAAGCACAGGAAGACGTAGCCATCCGTCTGGCTGTCTTCTACTTCCACCGCGAGATATACAAATTCTACCGTCAGCAGCTGGCTCAGCGGTATATCACTGAAGGAAGCAAGACGCTCGACATTCCCGAAAGCAAGGTGAGATGCTACAAGCAGTGGAGCGGTGCGTGGAAGCTTGCCCTCGACTATGGGGACGCGAGTCTGAGATACGACCTGACGGATGCCGAGTCGCGCCTTATGAACCGGATAGCGGATAATGACTCCGAGTTCCGCGCCACGAAGGTAAGACTGATCAAGGAGTATATAACCCGTGACGAGGCAAACGCCATGCTGCGGAACATCAAGTATGAGCTTGCAGCACCGAGCGCCTCAAAGGGCAGTGCCATGCCGGATGTGATAGCCGCCTTTGTCAGTCAGCACCAGCAGTTGATGATGCGGTTGGTCTCTCTCCTCTCCTGCAATGTGGGAAGCGGTGTCAACCGGGAGTTCGAGGTCGGCGGTCGCCGCAGACGCTGGGACGATATAGATGATGAGCGACGGTTCAGGAGCGACATGTCATGGTAAAGAGTCCAATAACCTAGTTTTTAACAGATTAATCATTATAACAATGGAAAAGAAAGACAATTCTAAGATTCAGAATCGTCAATTTGGCGATATTCACGGATGGGCAAGGAAAGCCAATGAAGCCACAACACCTTCCTGGTGGTCATCAACGACTGAGTCTGAGAACAAGCCGAAGAAGCGGAAGAAGCGTACGGACAGCATTGCCAATACCGATCCTCTTCCCAATTTCTCTTTTGACAAGAAGGGAAAGACCTGCTCCAAAGAGCCGGAGGTCATCCCTGCCGTCGAGGAAAGCAGTGCGGAAACTATAGAACCGCCCAAAGACCTGCCGGTGAAGAAGGAAGGCTCATCGAAGAAGGCAAAGAGCAAGACTTTCCACGAGGCGAAGGAGAACGAGAACTCAGCTCCCGCCAAGCTGAAGACCTCAGCTAAAGCATCGGAGCCTAGCTGTGCCGACAGCCAGCCGGCAGTGTCTCCTTCTTCAGATGACCTGTCGGTATTATGGCGTGCCGCCTCTGCTTCCAAAGCTGGTAAGTTCGCCGCGTCGCAGGTGTGGATAGATAAGGAGCTGTACCGTCAGATTGAAGCTTTCAACCTCAGATGTGGCAAGCCCGTGCCGACCAAGCATGTCATCAACGCAATACTGCGGATGTTCATAGATGGGCACAAGGCTGAGATTCAGAAAACGATGAAGAGAACATGATGAAAACATCTTAGCGTTCTATAATAAGTGCCTTTTCTGTCAGGAAGAGGCACTTATTGCAGCGTTAATAGACGTATAAATAGTGTTCACTGAATATATACAACTTGCTGA
>ULKL01001811.1_pt1 | contig 16202 bp, 15 predicted proteins | sample 1951161 | NCBI WGS metagenome assembly ULKL01 (sample SAMEA4835501, study PRJEB28245) | human gut metagenome | biome: gut microbiome; material: fecal sample | place: Denmark | collected 2008
TTTGTTGCCCAGTTAAGCCGTCGGAGATATCCTTCATCCAATTTCTGAACTCTTCAACAGTCGGTTCTTCAGAGCTAATTGTTTCGTACTTGTTTTCATGAACCTCTTTCCCCTTATAGACCAATAGCATCCTGTTAAGGGCCGTTGAAAAAGATTTCCATTGGCTGCCTTTATTAAACTCTGATATAAGAACAATAATGTAGCCAATTAGTACCATGAAAATTGGCATTAGGAGGACTATGTAGTGCCAAACCGGATGACTTTCTAAGCCCTTTGCTAAGTTAACAAAGATAGGTGCAAATATTATAGCAAGTATTATAAGAGCTATCCACCCATTGAGTTGTGGTATAGTATTGGTCTCAATTTCTTTTTTGTTTGCAAGTAGATACTTCAAGCGCTCTTTCCATGAAACGGTTTTCGTTTCTCCGTTTTTTAAAGTTATCTTTGTTTTTTTAGGGAGGAGGTTCTTCTCTTTATCATTAACAAGCCGGTTTGTTAATCCTTCTAATATTGATCTGCGCTGTAAGTCTTCCTGATTGCCCCATGCATTATAAACGTAAAAATTGTAATCTGAGATAAGTGGAGAATGCCTCAACATTTCAATTACATTTGACTTACCTGATCCCCATTCACCTTCTATACCAATAATACGAGGCATAACAATACGATTCGTATTTTTCGTATCGTCATTTTGTATGATATAGTTGGCAATAGATTTGACTAACCGATGTTGTGATAGGCTATCAAACTTATCTATGCCTTTAGGTTTTGGATCTAAGAAATGTATATTTGTCATATTCTAATAAAAAACTTCAGAGCATCAAGGATGACTTATAAGGACATTGTTCTTCACTTTCTCCAAGCAGTTATATGGCTCGCATCGTTTTATGACTTTTTATTTTTTTATATCAATTGTTGCCGTCGCCTGTCATATTTTATCCCCCGTATACTATCCTTGACAACCACTTTTCTTGATGAAAAAGCCAACCGATAAACATACTTAGATATGCAATGGTTACGGATATTACCACAAGAAGCAACAGTTCTACAAGCCCATTGTGAGTTGTCAAAGCCCAAGACTGAATAAAGCCTATGTTCGTATTAACAAGGAAGAAGTAATGGAATATATAAACTTCCAATGAGTATCTTCCGATTAATGCAAGTTGATTCTCTAACTTTGTTTTCATATCTTCACGGGAAGAGAATACATAAAGCAGGAATACAAGCATAGTAGCGCTTGCTAATTTGTAGAATCTCCCTAAATTAAATCCGCAGTATTCAATTACTCCAAAAAATGTTATAATGAATGTGATTGCAGCAACAGATGCTATTGCAGGATACCTTCGTATATAATCAAGTAGATTATACTTTCTTGTGAAAAAGCCTAACATGAAGTAAGGCCACATTTCAAGGCATCGACCAACACTAAAAACATCGTGATCACCTGGAATATTAAAGACTCTTATTAGCATTTTGAATACAATATAAATTATCGCTGCCAAAAGAAATTCCTTAATTATCTCTCTTCTACCACTGCAATATTTGAATAAGGATAACAGCAAATAGAATACTGCAAGAACCCAAAGGTACCAATATCCGCCTTTGCTCCCGGATTGGAAAAATTCATTTAATGTTGAGTGACGATAGAAAGTACACGCAAAACCCACAACAAAGAAGGGCACTAAGAATCTTCTCCATTTAGTAAACACCTTCTTGAGATGGGGGGGGCACTGATTACCAAGCCACTCAGGAACATGAACAGTGGCATATGGAATGTATATATAAAAGTGTTAATGCCATCTTCCGGTTGACTAAAGCCAAAAATATGACCCATCACTACAAGTATGATTGCTAATCCTTTGAGTCTGTCAATATATTGTACACGTGTCATTATTTATCTTTTAAGTGGTTCTTCAACTTTCTATAAAATCGCATTTATAGAAATACTTTTTCAATTAGTTTATGCTGCACAGTACTCTGTACTTTCCGAAGTCATGCTCGTTAAGGGCCTGCTCGATAGGTTTCAGATGTGGGTTAGAGGAATGCTCGGTAGGGAAGTACTGACGCTTAGCACGACAGGTGGCGGCAAAGACGTGGCGGTCGATGGAGTAGTCGTGGAGGGTGCTGATGCGACTGTAGTTCATACGAACCTGGCGGAGAAACATGTCATAGAACTGGGCAGTCATGGGTAAACCTAATGTCTTTGCATCTTCAAGCAGCTGCAGGGTCACAAGCAGGCTGTCAATGACCTTGGGATTGCCCACGGAAGTAGAGGAGATGCCCTTAGGGTTAATACGGTACAAGTACACGTCATCGGGAATTGTCACCATCTTTGTACACATGCTGTACAAAATGAAACAGAAGAGGGTGTCCTCGAACCAGTAACCTTCTGGGAAACAGATATGCTCGAACTTAGTGGAGCGGATGACCTTACCCCAAGGATATCCAAACAGCCTGCCGATCCATTGATCCGTCACCGCATACTCATGCCGGCTGCCCTCATGCTCCTCGCCATTGTAGAATGTCTTGTAGCTGCCTTCCACAATATCTGCATCTTGGTCCATTGCTTCCTTCATCATCGCTTCAATGGCTCCGGGCATCATCCTGTCATCCGAGTCAACGAACGTCACATACTTCGCCTTGATGTGTTTCAGTCCAGTGTTTCGTGCTCCACTAAAGCCTTTGTTTTCCTGATCGATGATGACCACATTGTCAAGTTCCTCATATCTGCGCAGCTTTTCACGTGAACTGTCAGGAGAACCATCGTTTATGACCACCACCAGGAACTTATATTTTGTCTGTTGGTTGACTATCGAATCCATGCAGTCCTCGATATATTGCTCCACCTTATAGACCGGCACGATAATCTGTAGGTCGTATTTCTCCGTTATCTCGTTATCACATATGCAGCTGCTATAGTGCTGGGGGGGGTATGGGCTAACAGCGGACCTAAGTCAACGTCCTTTTTGTCATTCAGATAGAGTGGTGCGTCACTCACCTCTATCCGTTTAGACAGCAGCGCACACAGGCCTCTACTCACCTCGTCCTTTGGCAAGTGAAAGACAGAGACTAACTTATTGATGGCCTTGAGTTTGAAAGAGAGAATATTCATTTGTTTGTTCGTCTTATTCTGCTAATACCGTCTTCAACCAGTTATCCATCCTTAGCTCAGACATGTCAATCGGTTGTGGAGGAGTCTTCAGCCAGGCGGCATCAAGATGAGGATGTTTCTCATCTAGGATGAATATATTTGTCGGATTATAAAAAGGCTCATCAATGATACGCTTGTTGGTTGTGATGAGCTTCTTTCCTTTAGCCAAGGCTGTTATAGCATTGATTGTAAGTCCTTGTCTGTTGGCATGAGACAAATCGATAATGATCTTGGCATTCTGCTGCTTCTTTTCTACCTCATTCAATGACATTGCTTCCGGGTGCATGAAGTCGTTTTCGCAATATGCCTCTACAAGCTTCTCGTATTTGTTCTTAATACCAAAATACCTATTCAACCTTGACCTGTGATTGGAGTATTTCAGATATAAGAAGCTGTTCAGATGGTGGACTTTTGAGAACTGAGCAATATATGATAATATTGATGGACGGTTGTAAACATCCACATTATCGCTAAGGTTGCCGATAAAGTTCATATCATACTCGCAATCGGTATAGGGCACCGTAGCATCACTAACATAGAAGTCTGGCTGATAGATGAAACCATATTTTTTACTGTCATCCCTGTCGAAGGTATAAATCTTGTCGAAAAGGTGAAAGTAATCTTTATAGTACGACATAATACCATCTACACTATCCCAAATAAAGAGAACCGTTCTAATATTCGGGTTTCTCTGCCGTAACCAAGTCATGAATGATTTCTTAAACGGCGTAATGGGCATACAAAGAAAGATGTCAAAGTGCCGGTCACCAATTTCTTCCTTCAACTTCTCAGTCCATTGTGATCTTGCTCGTGGATGTCTGATAATGGCAGGAATCATTTTCTTATTAAATTTTCCTCTCCATGAAGCTTCCAGCCATGTAACATCGTGAAGATAGACCTCCTTTGCCCCCATGCTAAGTAGTGTTTCTTTAAGAGCGACATCATATTCAAAGAACTTCTCGCACATGAGGAAGATGCGTTTGCCCTGAATGTTGTTATTATTATTGTCCATTTGTAATGTTGGGGCTACATGATAACAATACCATCATTTTTCATGCCTGATACCTCACGCTGAATTTTATTTCTGTATTCATATTCATTTCTAATAACTTTTCTATGGTATATTATAAGTTGTATAAGGCATCGTAGTCATACTTTCGAAACCTGTTAGGCATATCCTTAATCTCTTTCCATTCGAAGTTATATAATTCTTCCTCTTTCCAATCATCGGGATATTCCACTATTAAATAGTCACCCATAGCATAATTTACATCACCATAATATGAGTCTCCACCTCCAGTAGAGAGTAACGTTGAGCCAGGAGTATAACTCTGGTCACTAAATTGTGCACTCTCTACAATAGCTAAGGCTGCAAAAGCAGATAACAGGTTGAAAAGGTTAGCCCTTTCTCTTTTCTCAATTCTGTTATGCTTCGTATCATTATATGCTTTGTACCAGTATAGTGTTTTTCCTTCTGACCAAGGTTGAAAAGGAATGAAAACTGAATTATTGCCTTCCCAATCAGGAAACCTTATCTTGTAGCTACTGAGGTGATGAGATTGATTTATGAGTTTGTAGTCATTGATATTCCATTGTGACTCATCTTTCCTGGTGAAATGATTCTCTTTGAATATGGCTTTAAAGTTTGCCTCAATTTCGACACATACCCTTATTAACAATTGCTGAATTCTATATGAATATGTTTTTAGATTCTTGTCAGCTGGCGCTACGTACTCAAACAGATTCTCTATATCCTTTTGCAATGACAAGAATGGATGAGTGTAATTTATCGGTAATTTCGCATACTCATGATCAGTTAGGTAAATCCAACTGTTATATCCGCTGTTTGGAGCTTTGCGACACGGCCGATACACTCTGTGGTAGGGGAGTACCAATACACCACCCACACCAGCTTCGAGTATGACTGTAGTACGATCAGACATTTTGCATTCAGGTTTAAACCATCTGCAAGGCTCTTTCCTTTACCAACTCTGGTATATACTTATTATTGTCCTTTAAGGTATCACCAAGACCAAGGCGTTTAGTGATAAAACCGCCAATACCCGGAATAACGGTACTTCCTTCGCGTTTACTATCAACAGCAAAGCAGATGAAATGGAATTTTGATGATATTTCTGTCGGAAATTCCTTAAGTAGGTTGGGCTCTGCATCCTTATACATTACGGGGGCTGCTATAATGATGCGTTTTGGCGTTATTTTCTCTATCAAATGTGTGAGTTGGGTTCTTACCACACATGAAGTACTGATGATTGACTTCGCAACTATCAGTGTTTCACAGCCTTCACATGGTTCTTCGTATGAACTAATAATAGGACTGATTTCTAGCTTTTTGCCATCAACATTACCAACAGTAACTCTATCTGACCAGTAAACAGAAAGCGACACGTTTTTGCTGCCAAGCAAAGACATGATGCCATTTACTAACCAGTCTGCATCTTCATTAGGGCAGGCTATCATGGTATTTCCCGTTTTAGGAAAGTACTGGTTGATTACTTTCCCAAGTTCTTCGCCCAGAACCACAAACATCTGACGATATATATTCCAAGACGTATTTGTATCTGCAATGGTATCCAAAGCAGACATCACCCTCTTCTCATTGGAAGAATCTATGTTAAACATTTGTCTATCCATAATTGCAGTACTTAATGTTGATTGATTATTTGCAGTAAGTCGAATATATTACTAGGCTTGCCATCGCAAATTGCTTTATCTATACCTTCATTCCAAATCTTCTCTGAAGCAAAAGACTTAAAGGTGAAACTTACGAGATTTCCTTTCTGAGTAAAAGTGACACCTATTCTATCAAAGGTGGAACGACAATCCTCTGTAACCAAGAAAACAGGAGTGAACTTCAATGCCAAATACTGGCTCTTTGTGTTCTTCAGCCCATCTATAACAGATGATACAGAAATATTCTTTTTATTACCCGTTGCCCATTGACCGAAAATAGCCGTACCTAAAGCAACGATATCATCCTGGTTGGTATAATTCGTTATGGCATGAAGAGCATTCTTAAAACTATCGTTTGCCAGAATACATGCATTTATATCATCAGCCGACTTAAAATGTTCAACTTCTGTACATTCCTTAATACTATAAGGTATGGCTTTGATATTACTTTGTTCATTTGAATAGACTAGTCTGAGTTTGAAGTCTGCTTCATTTGATTCTTCACAAGCTCTTTTCTGCAATTCGAAATCCGATAGGATACTGTGACCATTTATGCCACTATTCCATGTTAAGCTCTTTACAGCCTTTACTTGAACATATATATTTGTGCCATGCGCATCAATATAAAGGTCATCTACGAAGCTGTTTTCCTTTTGACCATATAGAATTACATCTTCTGGATGAATATCAGCCATATAGCTAGCGAGTTGATAGGTAGCGTAGAAATCCTCATTGGTATTCCCTTTACTACTACTAATACCTCCTTGATGCTTATGCTTCAGATATTCCTTGTTATCTTCAATGACACCCATATTTTATAAGTTATTATCGTATGGTTTCTCCCAGTTACCGTACTTTCTTAACAATACTGTTCGATCACTCGAAAAATATGCTTCTTTTTATCTTCGTGCACGTAAGTTCCGCAAGATCGGGTATCACTTCTATATCCGTCACGACGGTACGATGACGCAGCACAGCATACTGCTGGAAGTAGGCGCTCACACCGTGCCGTACAACCAGTTCCATCGGCATCTGTTATGAGGGTGGGCTGGACGATGACGGATTGCCGTGCGACACCCGTACTCCTGCTCAAACCGAACGGCTGACGGACCTGCTGACAATCCTTCATAAGATGTTTCCCGTTGCCAAGATTGTCGGTCATCGTGATCTGCCGGGGACGACTCCCAAGTCCTGTCCCTGCTTCAACGCTCACAAGGTGTTCGGGTATATAGAAAAATTCTGAAATTAGTCTGACTCGTCGGCTGGCTTCCGCATTTCGCAATGAGTGTGGGAGCCATTCTTATGATGACTAGACTATTCAAACATCCTCATGACTTTTTCAATGATCGGAGTCATATCGTAGTATTTGTACTCGGCAAGGCGACCACCGAAGACGACGTTCTGCTGTTGGGCAGCTTCAGCGCGATACTTGTCGGCGAGTGAATTATTGGCATCATCGTTGACAGGGTAGTAGGGTTCCATGCCATCCTTGTACTCGGTAGAATACTCTTCACTGACGACGGTTTTGGGATTGTCATAGACCTGCTGGCCGAACATCTCAAAATGCTTGTGCTCAATGACACGGGTGTAGGGGACATCATGGGAAGTGTAGTTGACTACCGCGTTGCCCTGATAGTTGGGTGTGTTCTCTATGCGAGTCTTGAAAGAGACTGTGCGCCAGTCGAGCTTGCCATACTTGTAATCGAAGAATTCGTCGATGCGTCCGGTGTATACAAGATTGTTTGCGAACTTTTGCCAATCATGGTATTCGCTTTTGAAGAAGTCAACATTGGTCTTTGTTTCTACGCCTTCAAGAAGCCCGTTGATTAAACGGTTGTAGCCACCGATAGGAATGCCTTGATAAGAATCATTGAAGTAGTTGTTATCAAATACCAACCTTACGGGCAGGCGCCTGATGATAAAGGCATGGAGTTCTGTACATTTACGGCCCCATTGCTTCTCTGTGTATTCCTTAATCAAGGTATTAAAAATGTCTTTACCTACAAGACAGAGAGCCTGTTCTTCAAGATTCTGTGGTCCCCGACCATTAAGCGCAGCAACAGCATCTTTCTTCTGCTCTTCAATCTTCGCTTTTGCTTCTTCAGGTGTTGTAACTCCCCACATCTGGTAGAACGTGTTCATGTTGAACGGCAGATTGTAGAGCTTCCCATGGAAGTTAGCAACAGGAGAGTTGGTGTAGCGATTGAAAGGTACGATGGAGTTCACGAAATCCCATACTTCCTTGTTTGATGTGTGGAAGATGTGTGCACCATACTTATGTACATTGATGCCTTCTATATTCTCGCAATAGACGTTGCCACCCAGTTGTGGTCGTTTGTCTATCACTAAGCATTTCTTCCCTTGCTTGTGTGCGAAATATGCAAATGAGGCACCAAAGAGACCGGAGCCAACTATTAAGTAATCGTATATGGCCATAGTTTTTAAATGAAAATGTTGTCTATTTCACGATAGAAGTTCTCCTGCTCGTGCTTGATTGACTCGCGCATATATTTAAAGTCATGAATACGGTCGTCATAGTTGTCTAAGACATCATTTATACGTGCTTTTATAGCATCATAGTTGGCATGGAGCATGTCAAACTTATATTTGCCATTGATAGGAATATCTTCAAAATAACCTGAAGCACCGAAACGGCCTGTGATAATGCAGCAGTTGTGAATAGCTGCCTCACGTGGAAGACGATCCTTGCCAGGGAAAGGACCGAAGTCAATATATAGTTTGGCTTGATCAAAAAGATGATTGAGCTGTTCCCGAGTATATCCTTTCAATGGGATGAACTTATACCCTGGCATACACTTCATAAGTTTCTGGGTATATTTCAAACCCTTTGCAGGATTATAGAGAATGATATTCTCTTTTTTCACCGATGAATCTACATTCTTCAATATCTCTGGATTGATATAATCCGTGAGGCGGAATATCCTGTCGAAATGCTGAGAATAGAGATACTGTTGAATATACGTTGCTTGGTAGAAGTGATAAAGACGTGTGTCCTCCTGTCTTACCTTCTCAATAGAATAATTATTTGGATAAGGGTACTTGGGCTTAATAAATTCTTTATGCTTAATTTTAAAGACTATTGGTCCTAATGGTGTTCTTTTCGCCATCCATTTCAGGACTTCTTTAAGCATACTCATTTTCTGACCAACAGACTGCGTGTGCCTCCACAAGTCACCAAAGTTCCCGTTCCAACCTAATGCGTTTTCTACAGACATCCACCATATGCAAAGCTGGGCCTTCTTAAAGTAGGGTATCGTCATGACAAAGGACTCCGGAATAACCACAACGTTTTCTGGACTATCGTCAATAGAATTAGCCACGGCTATATTATATTTTCTGTAGGCCTCAGTTACCTGATTGTCATCTTTGACAATTTTGCATGAGACAATGTCTGATATATAGAAGATATATGCTTCTTTGCCTTTCTCACGCAGATAATCTACTAACTGGTGCGCAAGCTCCACGCCACCTGTCGCGTATTTATACGGTGCCATAACGTACACCTTCTTATAATGTAATAATGACATATCGTTATAAATTTAGCTCAAAGCCTTTCTTAAGAAGTCCATTGACTGCTTTTTCAATTCTTCTCTCTTTTGGTTTACTTTGTCCCAATCAATCCGTTCGTTTATAAGTTCTTCTGTCACTTCCTCTGACTTGATTACAAGCCTATGCTCCAATCCAAAAAGGTTTAGAAGAGTCTTGAATCTAGCTACCGCCTTTGGAGAAACAACGATGAAAGGTACATTAAAGATGATACAGAAGACTGTCCCATGGAATGAATCTGTAACTACAAACTTAGAATTCGCATAGCCATAAAGCCATTCCTCAAGAGGCTTGAACTTTGACATAGACAGTTCTTCTTTGTTCTTTACCTCCCAAAGAAAACGCTCAGGGAAAAGGTTTACTGGCTTAGCATTTAGAATGGTAATTATCTTGTTAATAACTTCTCGTTCATGAGAGTCCCAAAAGAAGACATATTGCATGAAATCTATCTTCTTATCTATGGGCTGATAGTCCTTTATGAGTTGCATGTAGTCTTCTTTGTCAAGAAGCATAGTTGGGTCAAGGACCCACTCTGCATCAACATTGAAATACTTCTTGCAAAGCTCTATGCCTGATGTCTCACGTACAGACACAGCCTTAAAGCGTTGAAGGAGTGGCTTACATACATCAAGCTGATTGGGGCTGTATTCCATCTTGTCAACGCCAAAAGAAGCGGCATAGGCAATTCTCTTAATAGGACTATCTTTTGGAATAAAGTCACCAAAAAGATGATATAAGTCAGGACTTAAACCAGGGCGCCAGGTCTGGTCACTACCAACGACAACAGCTTCTATCCCTGCTTCTTTCGTGAAGTTATAGATATCTTGTGTTCCATTATGGAACGTTCTCGTCAGATGAATATACTTCTTGATAAATGGTTTCAATTTTGACACACGGTAATCCTCGTAACTGAATGGACGAAGAAATGACTCGTCCTTTCTATGAAGTACATATTTTCTCACCAACCACTTTATCAACTTTTTTGCCTTGAACTTAAAGTTTTTGTAATTGTATAGCTTCGTATTGTAGATGTAAACTTTATGGCCCATTCGTTCCAACACAGTTTGCAGAGCATAACCTTGCAATATTCCACCATAATTGTCATAAGGTACAAGTGTTAAGATACCGATTATCATTATCGTGATTGATGTTTTGATTTATATATGTCTTCTGTAAGTTTACAAAACTTACCTATCAGCTCTTGTTGTGATGGCAGTAAAGCTGTCTGCTGTTTGATTCTGAGGGAAGCAAGTATAAGTTTTATTCGCAAGGGGTGAATCTTCTCAAGATTTCCGTCACCTATCAGAAGCCGCATCAATTTAGAGTTGAGCCTACGTAGAATTTTCTTAGATACTGTATCCTTAAGTTTTTCCTCTTGAAATCCGAGTTTAGTATCCTTAAGGAACTTATCTGCGTCCAATGCTACTAACTGGTTATGAATACAATCTACATCATTTCTTTCTGAAATGAATGAGATATTAGGGAACGGTGTATAGAGGTTTCTATTGATCTCGATTTCTGTAAACCAACCTATTTCTCTCAGATGGATGTTTGCCATCTTGCTTAAAAAATCAGATGCGATCTTATTGTTAGCGATGACAAGCGACAGGCCCTTTCTACGCTCAATTAGAGATGGATTTGTGGTACCCCAACTGTCTCCAATTGTTATGTCTGCCGTCCGCGGAAATTTAGCAAACGGACATTGATAGCAACTTTTGCGGAGTACCTTTTTGGAGAAGAAGAAGCGGTAAAATAAGTCAACATCTCGGCTCTTCACACTCTTTTTCCCGTTATCATAAACATAAGTCATTTGTTGGGACTGATACCCCCATCCTTTGCTCTTGTTTCTGAAAGATTCTACCTTCTCTGCCTTGTTATATTCAATACTCTTCTCAAGAATTGAGCGTGAAGGAACGCCGTGGCAAACTACTTCCATTGTCAACAACTGCCCACTGTACCTCTTCTTGTTGAGATAGGAGTAGCAGCCAGCAACCTGGCATGGCGTACCAGAGAATAGTATGTTGGTTCCTACTCTAAGTTCTTTCAGTATATCTTTATAAATCGATGATGCATTAGACTGTATATATTTTGTGTTTTGCAGCCGTTCTAACTCTTCATTTGAAGAAATCAACTTATGAAAAGCACAATGACCGTCAAAATCTACACCAGCAACCTTCCACTTACCAGTATCAAGCAAATCATGTGCTAACTGACCGAAAATGCCACCAGAGCTGCTTTTTTCTCTTATCTTATCTTGAAGAGACCAGCCTTCATGTACGTCAACATCGCAAAAAGCATTTTTACGGATTCGCTCTGGGTGATGAATAGGACATACCTTCTGGCACATCTTGCAGTCAATGCATTTACTTTGATCAATGACAGGGAAAAGGAAGCCTTCTCCATCTTCAGATATTGTTATTGCATTTTTAGGGCAAATATCGTTGCAAGCACTGCATCCTGTACAACGTGAATGTTCGCAAATTAATTCCATTAGAAATTCACTTTTGTAAGGATGCGGTATCTTAAGTCACGATTGCAGTCTTTTTATCTGTTTAGTGACTATAGGAGGAATCACATCCTTAATTATTTGTTTTGCTTTACTCTTCATCGGTCCTATCAGATCAGCAGCGCTTGGTTCACCCAAACTACTAATCAACTTCAGTGCATTACTCTCATCATGCACGTCAGTAAAGACCTCAAAAAATAAAGGTTGTTCTCCTATTTCTGATGTGATAAACTGTTCATATACTTTGTAAAAGCTGTCCTTATCGCTGGCGGTTATATACTTAAAGCCAAGATCCTCAGCTACATGTTTCATTAAGCAATGTGACTGATTGCCATTATGCCCTCCCGCTGAAATGAATTCATCAGTAGCCTCACCAAACTGGTATGCGCCGTGATTATAATTGCGGAATTCTCCACCACGACCATTATTAACCAGCATAATTCGAACATTATGCCCAACATGGCGATTGCCAATAGAATTTAAATCATAAAAGAATGCAAGATCGCCAAAGACACCATAATATAACTTGTTAGGATTTGCCAACGATGCACCTATCAACGTTGACATACAGCCATCGATACCGAACCCTCCTGTATTAGATATAGAGTCTATAGACTTATCTATATCGAAAAAATTATATGCTCGTAGCGAACTGAGAATTCCCAAATGAAGAGTACTTCCCTTCGGGAAACGTGGAGCCAAGTGTTGAGCTATCCACAAGTTGGAGAAAGGTAAATCTGGAATCTTTTTATATAATGTGTCATATAAGTTCCTACATTCCTTATAATAAGAGCAGTCTTTTTCTTTCTTTCCTTTAGAATAGTAATCAAAAAAGTCTTTCTCCTCCATTTCAAACACGGCAGACAGTTTTGAGAATGTATCACGCATCTCTCCATCAGGAGATACTCGCCATACAGACTTTGGTGTCAAATGCCATGTCACAGGATAATCACCGCATACTTCACCTATGTGAATAAGAAGATCGACACCACATATTGGTTTAGCACCATTGATCTGTGCACCAATAAGTGTTGACGATAATCTGAATTCACCTGTATATCTACTAGTCTTGTCTCCAATTACTATTGCATTATTCGTCTTACAGAACTTATCTATAGCTTCAATTTCATCAGTGCTCATCTTATGATGCGCACCAATAAATACAGCTATGCGGCCCTTAGGAAGAGAAGGCAGTTTACCCCCCCCTATAGTATATCGGCGAATCACTTTAGTCGCAGGCAACTCCCTTACGTCAAATTTCATGTTATGACAAGTTTCCAAGTTGATATGCACTGGACCACCACCTCTTCTAAAAAGAGCACTGATAGCTTTATTGGCATTTATATTGACAGACCATTCATCGAGCGGACTGCTAATATTCTGCAAATTGCAGCTGAATATAGCAATATCATTCTGAATATTTGTCCTATCCATAAGCTGTGGAAGAAGATGTCCAATTCGCTCAACTGGTTCTGAAGTCGTGACGGCGATAACTGGCAGTTTGCGGTAATATGCCTCAGTCAGCCCCGGCACATAATTGCGCGAAGCCGTTGCCCCCGTGCATACAATCACGACAGGCTCACCTGTCTCGTCTGCCAGACCGCAAGCCATATAAGCTGCCGAACGTTCATCAACGCAAGAATAGACTTTAAAAAAGTTGTCATATTGTACGCTGGCAATAAAAGTTATATCCGTAGATCCTGGAGAAGCTACAACCTTGTTTATGCCATACGCTTTAAGCAAGCCAAGTAAAATCTGAACGTTTCGCTCTTGTGTAAAATGAAATTCCATATTTAAATCATTTAAAAGTACAAGGTGCGTCATCAAATGTAATAATTCCAGCACCTCCCGTCATATAAACAATATCACCTATTATCGATTTACCCATATCACTAACCATAACGACTGCCATATTCGCAATCTCTTCTGGTGTAATATATCTGCCTAATGGCAATGTGGGATGAACTATATTCTCTGTTTTTCCCATCATTGGTGTTGCTGTTGGACCTGGTGCTATACCATTTACAGTTATTCCGTATGGTATCAGACTCTTTGCTAAGCCAAGTGTCAAACCTCTCACCCCCCATTTTGAGAGATTATAGGCAGAATCTGCTGGCCGTAAACTTGATGAAGATGCTATATTGAGTATATTTCCCTTGATGTCATTTGCAATGAGATAACGAGCAAAAATGCGACTTAAGAAGAAAACACCTCGCAGGTTAGCATCCATGACTTTATCATATTCTTCTACTGTTGAATTTTTAATATTGCCTCCTAATATTCCTGCATTGTTTACCAGAATATCTATCTTACCGATACCCTCTGTACAAGTGATCTTCTTAAAGGTTGAATCAAAACTATCTACTTTGCAATTGTCCAATTGAAAGGCATAGACACTAGGGGAAATCTTTAGAAGATCTTGCTTTGCCGTTTTTAGTTTTTCAATGTTACGTCCAGTGATTACAACGGTAGCTCCTGCATTAAGATAGCATTCTGCTATTTTAAAGCCTATACCACTAGTTCCACCTGTGATCAAAGCTGTTCTTCCATCCAGACTTTCCTTGTAATGGATAGTCTTAATAACAGCCTTCACGACAGGTTGCCCATGTCTGATGTAGTGAATTCCCCTTTGTATATACTGTTTTAACTTCATCTTTTTCGTAAAATTTTGGTCCTCGCAATATTGACTACCAACTCTTTTTCTTTTTGGTTAAGTCCTACAACATATATAGCTATAGCTACTACAAGGAAGCTTATCAAACAGATCAGAACTGTATTAATAAAATTCTCGTCTAAAGAAAGATGAAGGCATATTGGTATCCATGCCGAAACGATAACAACAAGAAAATTTGGTAAGAAAACGTGTATTGAATACTCCCTTAAAGATAGTCCTATCATGGAGCGCATTAATATCAACCGAGAAGCTAGAGTAACGATTTCTGCTAATAACAGTATAAAGAAAACCAATTCTGGGACATGGAAAAGTTTTAATCCTAAATAACTTAAAGGAAGTGGAGCCAATACAAAGAATGAGTTAATAATTGTATATTTGCGGATATGACCTGTCGCTCCAGCAGCTACTATTGAAGAGTTAGCCATGGCATTAACCATGCAAACTACCAAAATGATTCTAAGGAAATTGACAGTATGCTCAGGTACTATCCCCAACCATAACTTCAATATATAATTGGCGCATACCATTACAGGTAAGGACAGAAAGAATAGCAGCAGAAATCCATATTTTGAACTTGCATACATCAGGTTATACATACGCTCCATCTCCCTGTTGGCGTATGTCTTAACGATCTGAGGATTCAATGCTACTTGGAAGTTTCCGACAAACTGGTTTATGATATTTTGTACTTGATATGCCACACCTCGAGCAGCATTCACAGCTGGGCCAAAGAACATATTCAGGACCATGTTAATACCCTGGCCATTAAATGCCAATGCGACATTTCCAGCTATACTCCAGCCAAAATATCCTGCGAGTTCCTTGAAAAGAGGCTTATCAAAGATAAATTTGATGTGTGACTCCTCAAAAGATTTCACACAATAAGTGCGATATATTAGAAAGTCAATGACATTGACTATCAAAAAGAGGAAACCATAGGTAAGTAATTTATCGAATGGTGTGACCTGGATCAGAAAAACAATGGCCAGTTTAGCAAGAACATCAAATATTGAGATGTATGCATATATGTCCATCTTTTCATGTGCGATGATAAGCCCTGTGAAAGGCGTATTTATCATACTTAGAAACGCCCCAGCAAACGAGAACTGCAAAAGCCAGAAGGCTACATCCAGACGGGCCACTGGAATTTGCATTTTGTTGTAAAAGAACCAGAGACCAATTGTCTCACATAGCAAAATAACGATAAACGCTATACCTACGTGTACATAGGCCACAGTAGAAAAAATCTCACGAAGCCTATTCTTGTCTCCTTTTCCTAAATAGAAGGTGATATATCTTGATGACGTAGATGCCATTGCTCCATTAAGCGAGCCAAAAATGGCTACCACACCTCCCACAACATTATTAATGCCATAGTCAACAACTCCTAAGACATTTAGCACGACTCTACTCGTGTATAATCCCACGAGCAAAGTCAAGAACATACGGAAGTATAAGAATAGGGTGTTCTTTGCTAACCGTTTATTTTCTTTTGTATTATCTGTTGCCATTGAATGGATGGGGCGTTGTTTATATATAGAGTTTTATTGTTTTAATCACGACCTAAGTAAACGTCCAATTGTAAACGTCCAATTGTTGCTTATCAGCTTTAA
>ULKL01025801.1_pt1 | contig 15734 bp, 13 predicted proteins | sample 1951161 | NCBI WGS metagenome assembly ULKL01 (sample SAMEA4835501, study PRJEB28245) | human gut metagenome | biome: gut microbiome; material: fecal sample | place: Denmark | collected 2008
GGCACACGCGTCATCGCCGACCTGGCCGTCAAATACCAGACGCGCAAGTTTGTGATGATCTCCACCGACAAGGCCGTCAATCCCACCAACGTCATGGGCTGCAGCAAGCGCATCTGCGAGATCTACTGCCAGTCGCTCAACAAGGCCATCCAGGACGGCGAGGTAAAGGGCGTGACGCAGTTTGTCACCACCCGCTTCGGCAACGTGCTCGGCTCCAACGGATCGGTCATCCCGCTCTTCAAAGAGCAGATCAAGAAGGGAGGCCCCGTCACCGTCACCCATAAGGACATCATCCGCTACTTCATGCTCATCCCCGAGGCCTGCCGCCTGGTGCTGGAGGCTGGCACGATGGGCCATGGCGGCGAGATCTTCGTCTTCGACATGGGCGATCCTGTCCGCATCGCCGACCTGGCCCAGCGCATGATAGAACTCTCGGGAGCCAAAAACGTCAAGATCGAATACACGGGTCTGCGCGACGGCGAGAAACTCTACGAGGAGGTGCTCAACGACGCGGAGCAGACCAAGCCGACCGTCCACCCGAAGATCAAGGTGGCTGCCGTCCGCGAATACTCCTACAAGCTGGCGCGCAAGAACGAAATGGACCTCTACGACCTCTCCCTGCAGTATGACGACATGGAGATCGTGAGAAAAATGAAGGAGATCGTGCCGGAGTATAAGAGCCGCCACAGTAAGTACGAGGTGCTCGACAAGAAGTAAAGCGCCAACCTCTCCCACCACCATAAAACCATCAAGGCGTCTCTCCACGGAGACGCCTTGATGGTTTTTTCTTGCCCAGCGCATGATGGCACTTTCTTGCCCTATGATGGTACAAAATGCCGTCAGCCAACTATTGCGAGAATGCCGAAACAAAAACGTTAAACGTTAAAACGTTAAGATGTAAGGTGGCAAGTCGATTGTTAACACCGGAAATAGCTATATTTGGAACAGAAAAATAACTTTTCTTTCGTTTGCTATTCCAAATTTTACTACCTTTGCATCATGATAACAGACTTAGAGCATATTGGCAACATCCCTGTGAGCACCGCTACGCTAGCATCCCTGTTCCCCAAACTGGAGGCAGGCAACCAAAAGGTGCGCCAACTTGAGGCAGCGGGCAAGATCATCCGACTCAAGAAGGGGCTTTATGTGCTCGACCCCAAGGTCTCGCACGTGGCTCTATCTACCGAATTGATAGCCAACCAACTCTACACCCCTTCATACATCTCCATGCAGACGGCCTTGCGCTACTACGGACTGATACCCGAAGCGGTTTATACCACACAGTCCATGACACTGAAGCACACGCGTCGTTTCGACACGCCCGTGGGACGATTCGAGTACCAAAGGGTGGCTCGCGAGGCTTTCCCGATAGGCATCACAAGCATCAACAAGCAGAGCTACGCTTTTCTGATGGCCACGCCCGAAAAGGCACTCTGCGACCTGATAGCCCACTCGCCCAAGCTCTATCTTCGCTATCTCAAGGACGTCGAGACCTATCTGGAGGACGACCTACGCATGGATATAGAAGACTTCCTACACATGGACGCCAGCATCTTTGAGCGCTACGCCCAGGCAGATGGCAAGAAAGCCAATTCTATCGAAACCCTGATAAAGTATCTGAAGAAATGAGCAACGAATTATTCAACCAAATGTTGTCGGCCTACGACCTGGCGACTCACCAGCAGAAGCGCAATGCCACCTTCGAAGTGAACCAGCAGATCATCCTCGCCGGGCTCTATAATGGCGGGGTCTTTGACGAAGCCGCCTTCTACGGAGGCACCTGCCTGCGCATCTTCCATGGCCTGCAACGATTCTCTTATCAAAAGTAAAATTTTATCAGAAGTGGCTTCAATGATGCATGGCCAAATTATTGAGAATCAAATCAACTTTTGATAATATTTCTCGATAATATTCTGTTTCTTTGCGTATTGCTCTCATATGAGCAACAAAGAAACATGGTTAAACAAAACATCAATGTCTTGATTGATGCCTGCATCGAACAAATGCGTGCAGATCGATACGACGAGACATGCATCGAGGTCCATCGGCGACGATGGCAGAAAGGAATAGTCTCCTATTTGAATGCACAGGGGACTTCAGAGTACACCGAACAAGCTGGGCTGGACTTTTTATCCAGGATATTACCAGGTCTAGCTCCTTCCACCCAAAGAGGTCATCAAAGAGGAATCAATCTTCTGACCGAATTTATGCACACAGGCGTTGTGCGCCGACGGATTGTCACACTGGTGGAGCATCCTCTCCCCGGAGAGTTGGGCACTATAGTCCTTAAGTACCTTGAGGATTTGAAGGCGCAGCGACGCGCAGACCAGACAATATCAAACCACCGACGGCTTCTCAGCTACTTTCTTGAGGGATTACGGCGGAAGGGAATATCTCAGTTGGCAGACCTCACGGAGTCAGCAATCATTGAGTTTGTTGACCACGCCCATACCTACAAGAGAGAACACTTCTACTCCATCCGCCAGTTCTGCCGATTCCTAAGTAAAGAAGGTTTTGTCGACAGAGATCTTGGATATGCGTTGCAATCCAATAACTTCCCAAATCATGAAAAACTGCCCTCCGTATATACCGCTGAGGAAATACTCAAAATTGAGAACACCATAGAGCGTTCTTCTCAAGTGGGCAAACGTGACTATGCCATATTCATCATTGCCTCGCGACTCGGGTTAAGAGTGTCGGATATCGCAGCGCTAAAATGGAGTCAGATAGACTGGGATAACGGCACGATTTGTCTTTACCAGAGCAAGACAAAAGCTCCAGTGGAACTTCCATTGCTTCGTGAGGTCGGGGAAGCTTTGGTTACCTATGCCCGAGACGCCAGACCCAAAAGTAAATACGATGAGGTTTTCCTCACGGCAGCGGCTCCCTTTAGGCCCATGACACGTATATCTCTCAATGGAGTGGTTAGCCGTATCATGCAATCTTCTGGAATAAACTTGACCGGAAGACGCTTCGGTCCTCATTCACTGCGCCACTCTCTGGCGAGCAATATGCTGAGAAAGGGAACAGCAATCTCCACAATCTCCAGCGCGCTGGGGCATGAGTCAACCCAGACCACCATGGAATACTTGCGCATTGATGTGACGAATCTCAGGGAATGTGTGCTTGACATCCCTCCTGTGGCCGAGGAATTTTATGAGCAGGGAGGAGGTGTTTTCTATGATTAACTACACCTTTAAAAGCATCTTTGCGCCTTATTTTGAAAGCTTCATAAAAATGAAAGCTGCGATGGGCTTCACAACAGAAAAGTTCGAGTATATCTTCAAGGAACTCGACCTTACCGTCCTTGACCTCGATATTGAAGAGCCCATCCTGACGAAAAAAATCGTTGCTGAATGGAGGAAAGGGAGAGTCAACGACCGTGAAAGAACACTATACGACAAATGGTCAGCCATAAACCAGTTCGCTCGTTATCTTTGCCACTGTGGATTCATATCCTATGTTCCACCGATGCCTCGCCAGAAGGATAAAAGGTTCATTCCAAGAATCTTTTCCTCAGAAGAAATTAATGCACTGTTTAAGAAAGCTGACCAGTTGCGACTCTCTTCAACAAATGGCAAAAGGAACGCTATGTTCTCAATACCAGCATTACTACGCGTTCTGTATGCCACGGGGATGAGAATCGGAGAGGCTGTACGTCTGACCCTCTCTGACGTGGACTTGGAGAAGGGTCTAATTACCATCGTAAAATCGAAGAACCAGCGCCAACGCTTGATACCAATAACTCCCTCACTCGAGGAAGTCCTAAAACAATACATCGTCCACAGGACGAAAATGCATCTTCGGAATCATCTAGATGCCAGCGCGCCCTTCTTTATCAGCTACACAGGAAGTAAAATCACCAAAGGCACTGCTTACTGCTGGTTTAGGAAAATACTGAGGATGGCAGGCATTCCATTTATAGGCGATCACCGTGGTCCACGTGTCCACGACCTGCGACATACCTTTGCCGTTCACTCACTCATGAAACAGGTACGCTCCGGTCGAGACATCTATTGTCTTCTTCCTATACTGTCGGTCTTCATGGGGCACAAAACCCTTGCGGGAACCGAGCATTATGTGCGTCTAACAAGTGAGATATTCCCAGAACTCAACATGCAGATCGGGGAAGTGTCCTCTTATGTTTTTCCATCACTTGAAAAATTAGTCCGTGAAAATGAAGAATGATTTTGCCAAACACGTTACAGGCTTTTTCTCCAACTATCTCTCTGCAGAAAGAGGAGTAAGCCCCAATATAATGCGCTCCTATGGAGCATCCTTTGCGTCCTTCCTCGACTTCATGAAGGAAAAGAAAGGAACTACGGCCGAAAGGCTTACTCTTGACCATATGAATCGCAAAAATGTCCTGGAGTTCCTTGACTGGATCCAAAGCGGAGGATGCTCCGTATCGACTAGAAACCAGCGCCTTGCCGCACTGCATGCGTTCTGCAAATATATGCAGTATGAGGATGTTGGCCGTCTTCAGCAATGGCAGGAGGTCATGTCCATTAAGATAAAGAAGACGATAAAGGGGACTATGAACTATCTGACCCTAGATGGGATGAAGCACCTCCTGTCGGTAATCCCCACGAACACAAGACGAGGAAGAAGGAATCTGGCCCTGCTGTCCACGTTATATGAGACTGGAGCCAGGGTGCAGGAACTCATAGGCCTTAGACCAGTGGACATAAGTTTAAACCAGCCATGCCACGCCGTGCTTTTTGGCAAGGGACGCAAAAAGAGAATCGTGCCTCTTCAGGATGCCCACGTTGGACTCCTTAAATCATATATGGAAGAAAACCGTCTATTGGAAGAGCATGTTAATCAACGACCTCTCTTCCAAAATGACAGAGGTGGCAAACTAACAGGAGCCGGCATAACCTATATCTTGAAAAACTACGCCTCAATAGCGAGGGGCACGAGCAGCGACCTAATCCCTGAAAAGATAAGTCCTCACAGCCTTCGCCACAGCAAGGCCATGCATCTCCTACAGGCAGGTCTAAATCTTGTTTATATCAGAGACATCTTAGGTCATGTGTCCATACAGGCAACAGAAGTATATGCAAGGGCCGATTCCAAACAAAAAAGAGAGGCGATGGAGAAGATATACGTGCCTCTCATACCTCAATCAACAGAAGAATCATCATCGTGGGAAAAAGATCCCGAGCTAAAGACATGGCTCAAAAGCCTTGGTAAATGATAATATTATCCAAAGTCCTAAAAGAAAGTAATCAGTTTAAAATCTTGGCAATCAAGGTTGCTGCCAAAAGGACTTTGGATAATGCTTTACTTTTGATAAGAATAATTATCACAACTTGTGATAAATTCTCCGAGGACATGGACTTCTCGCTACTTGCTCCAAGCCAAGACTTTGACTTCACACAATACTTTCAACCCATAGTGGACCAGTTTGCCATGGTGGGCCGAGAGGTGGAAATTAAGAAGAAGGACAAGAAGAATTTTTGCAAGGTCGAATCAGCATTCCTGAAGGACAACACCGATGTTTACGACATCACATTCCAAACAGAGAAATCGATAAAGATAAAAATAGAAGTGGACACGCAGCCGCCACTGAAGTTCCTCACCGAGCAGAAACTACTTCTGCTCCCACAATCCTTCATGACTCGCTGCTTCACCCTTCCCGACCTCTTTGCAGGCAAGATGCACGCCTTGGTTTATCGAGCTTGGAAGAACCGCGTCAAGGGTCGTGACTGGTACGATTTTGAATGGTACGTCCGACATAATACCCCGCTCGACTTCCTTCACCTGCGCGAGAGAGCCTTGCAGTTCAACCAGGAGGACATCACCAAAGAGTCTTTCCTTGAGAAACTGAACAATCGCCTCTCTACCGCAGACATCAACCAAGTGAAGGCCGACGTGCTGCCATTCATCCACAACCCCAAGGATTTGGATATCTGGTCCAACGACTACTTCCTTCAACTGGCCCAAATGATCAGGTTCGAATAAAGAGGGCAACTTTTTCAACAACACCAAAACTGTACGGTTAAAAATCTTCTTGGCCGAGTGAAAGCTATATGCAACTCGTCATTTTCAACCGTATAGCTTGATTGCTCCAATGGACGGATGCCGAAACAAAAACGTTAAACGTTAAAACGTTATTATCTACCCCTCCTTGTCACTCTTAACGTTTAACGTTTTAACGTTTTCTCTTCGCCTCTAACCTCCCCTACTTACGCAAAAAGCACGCCAATCCCCATGCAAACGACAGTTCATAACCCATGCTAACAACAACTCACAAACCATGCAAAACGACGACTCTCACCCCATGCCAACAGACGTCCCGAAACGCCCCTTAGTTACCCTCCGCGCCAGTCATAAGCAACCATCCGCCTCGCCCCTAAGCTACCATCGCCAAGGTCCCCCTAAGTGGCGCTCAAGCAAACACTCAAGCAGCCGCCTTGCTCGCCTTGATAAAACCCACAAAGCACCGCAAAAGTTAGCGGTAAAACGCCACAAAAGTTAGTGGTAAAACACATAATCAATTGATTGCCAACCACGTTGCACACATCATCAATTACAGGTAAAACACGGTTTACTCGAGCGCAAACAGAATCGCCAACGGATAGCTCCTGCGCCACTTCTTAGCACTACGGAACACCAAGAAAGAGGCTCGCAAATAGACTCGGTTAATTGCCTCTAGTATTTGAAGATAAAACTGACTAGCAAACAGGCCTCGTTTCCCAAAAAATGCGTACCTTTGCAAATGAGGGCGGCGAGGACTCGCCAGACAAAAAGTCATAGTCCAAAAGTCGCTCTCGCAGGAAAGGATCAAAACAGCAAGCTCCCGTTCCATGCCAGCAAAGCAAGAGGCAACATATGATAAACGAAATAAAGAACAAAATACATACCCTCGTCCAGAAATACGAGCAAGGCAAAGAGGTTTATCGTACATCGCGTTTCAATGAAACTCAGGTGCGAAACGAGTTTCTTGATCCTTTGTTCGAGATTCTTGGTTGGGATATTCGTAACATTGCAGGCAAGAACACCAATGAGCGTGAAGTCCTGTTAGAAGAACCGCTGAAAGCAAATGCAGCTTCTCACACTAAGAAGCCAGACTATACTTTCCGTCTTTTTGGAGAGCGCAAGTTCTTCCTTGAAGCGAAAAAGCCATGCGTCCACATTGACCGTGAAGACAATCCAGCAAAGCAGGTTCGTCGTTATGGTTTTACTGCTGGTTTGAAGATAAGTGTATTAAGCAACTTTGAGCACCTTTACATTTACGACACCTCTTATCCTGTAGAACAAAACGACACTCGTATCAAGGCAATTATCCGTGAATACAAGTACACCGACTACGAAGATGCCGCAGAGGAACTCTTGGAGTATCTTGGTAAGGACTCCGTGTATTCAGGTCACTTTGATGAGGTATGGAGTGAGATTGAAGCAAACGTCAACCACCTATCGGTTGATGAACTCTTTTTGCAGCAGATCAACGATTGGCGTTTGATGCTCGGAAAGGAGATTCTGCGCAATGATCCAACAATCGAGATGGAGGAGCTTGGTGATATAGTTCAGAGTTATATCAACAAGATTCTCTTCCTTCGTGTCTGCGAGGATAGAAACATGCCAAAGTCTTTTGCAGATTGCAGACCACCACAGCCACCAGGAACTAATTGCAAAGTTCAAGGCAGCAGACTCTCGTTACAATTCGGGTCTTTTTGAAGAAAAGCTCTCTGGTGAAATCATCAGTAATGTAAGTTCTTCTTTCTGGTCTATCATCCGTGAACTATATTTCCCTCAAAGTCCATATTCGTTTGCCGTACTTTCATCCGACATTCTTGGCAAAATATACGAAATTTTCCTCTCACAAAGACTCGCTGTAGTCAATAATCAGTTGAGTATAGTCAACAAGCCTGAGAATGAAGATAGAGACATTGTAACTACTCCAAACTTCATTGTGCGCGAAATTCTTCGTCTGACAATGAAGGATAACCTTGCACATCTAACAGACGAACAGATTCTATGTCTAAAGTGTTCTGATATTGCTTGCGGTTCCGGTGCATTCCTTCTTGAAACGTTCCAACTCCTTTGCGATGCATTGGTTGACTTTTATACGTTAAACGACAAAAACAAACTGATTCAAACAGATGTAAATACCTACAAGCTCAAATTTGAAGTAAAACGTAGCGTACTTACGAACTGCATTTTTGGCGTAGATAAAGACTTCAATGCGGTAGAAGCTTGTAAGTTTGGGCTTCTGCTGAAACTGCTTGAAGGAGAGGACGAAACAACAATAGCGTCTTTCCATCCCGTATTGCCAAATCTAGATGACAACATCTTCTATGGCAATAGTTTGCTCGAATCGCCAGATGTGCCAAGCGATCAGATTGAAAAAATCAATCCTTTCGACTTTGGAGAACGCAAGTTTGACTACATTGTCGGCAACCCTCCATACATGAAGACGGAGGATATCAAAGTGTTTACTCCCGAGGAGCACAAACTTTATCCAAATCGCTACGAAAGCGCTTACAAGCAATACGACAAGTATTTCCTCTTCATAGAACGCGCATTCAAGCTGTTGAAAGAAGGTGGTACGATGGGGTACATTGTGCCAAGTAAATTCATGAAGGTCGGCGCAGGGAAAAAGCTCCGAAATTTTATTGCTACACGCAAGGGAATAAAAGCAATCATTTCATTCGGTGCGCATCAAGTCTTTTCTGACAAATCAACCTATTCATGTCTCCTTGTTTTGCAAAACAAGGAGAATGATTCTTTCAAGTATTCAGAAGTTGACAGCTTGTCAAAATGGAAAGTTCGTGATTTGACCTCTTTCTCAGAAAACGAACGAAACATCAGTTGTTTAGGTGAAGAAACATGGGTTTTATGTTCTGATAGATTACAGTCCATCTTCAATCACATTTCTGCTCAAAGTACTCCTTTGAGCAAAATCGTCGGTGATGATTATATTTTTAACGGTATCCAAACGAGTGCCAACAAAGTATATATTTTCCAACCAGAAAGCGAGGATAGGCAGTATTATTACTTCAAGTACAACAGACAACCTTACCAGATAGAGAAGAAGGTAACAAAACCTTACTTTAAGACCGTATCGGGTGACGACTCACTCAACAGCTATCGCACATTCAAACCAAATGCACGAGTAATATTCCCTTACAAGAGAAGAGCAGACGGCAAGTTGGATGTGCTAAAGCTGGATACGATCCAGCGCAAATTCCCTTGTTTCTACAATTATCTCTGTGTCATCAAGTCAGAACTTGATCGCCCAAACAGAGACATCAAGCCAACTCCAACAACTGCAAACGAGTGGCATCGTTTCGGTCGTCATCAGAGCCTTGAAGCATGCGAGATTGCAGAAAAGATAATTGTGGGCGTACTTGCCCAAGAGGACAAGTATGCTGTTGACACAAATGGCACATTGGCTTCTTCTGGTGGCACGGCTGGTTATTGCCTAGTCAGCATTCCGAATAATAGCCATTACTCCATCTATTACATACAAGCGATACTCGGATCCATTCAAGGGGAGTGGCTTGCTTCACTTTATGGCGAAATATTCAGAGGAGGATTCATTGCTCGTGGAACAAAAGTTTTAAAACAGATTCCAATACGCACTATTGATTTCACAAATCCTGATGATGCTGCCGCTCACAATGAAATTGTCAAACGGCAAAAAGCGCTCATCTCGTTTGGTGATAGAATAGCAGCAGCAGGAAGCAATACCAGAAAATCTACACCTCTGAAACGTCAATTTGAATTGCTAAAGGCAGAGCAGCAACAAGCAATCAACAACCTCTACGGAATGACTGCTGAGGAAGTAACATTAATCCCCAATATCAAAAAACTCTATGCAACTGATTAAAGATGCGTCCGCAGAAAAATTGAGAGGAGCATACTACACCCCACCCGCCATTGCATCATTCATACTGCATTGGGGAATAAACGGTGGACACGATGCCGACATACTGGAGCCAAGCTGTGGCGATGGTGTGTTCTTGGAATGCATGCGTAATGAAAACATGCTATTCAATACCGTAACAGCCGTTGAATATGAAGCAGCCGAAGCAGACAAGGCACGCTCACTAGGACTGCATGATTCCGAGGTAATCAATCAAGATTTTCATCGTTTCTGTCTTGACACCGACAAGCAATTTGACCTTGTTGTGGGCAATCCACCGTTCATCCGTTATCAGTATTACGATGCAGCGCAACAGAAACTAGCTGACGAGATCTTCAAGAATGCAAAACTCAAGCGCACAAAACTCACAAACGCTTGGGTAACATTCGTTGTTGGTTGCACGCAGCTTCTTCGTGACAATGGCAAGATGGGCTTTGTCGTTCCGTCTGAGTTGCTTATGGTGAAGTACGCGCAACAACTTCGAAAATACCTTGCAAAGACCTTCAACAAAATAAACATCATTTCGTTCGAGAATCTTGTATTTGAGGAAATACAACAGGAAGTCGTCCTGCTTCTTTGTGAAAAAAATGACACAGACGAGCATAAAATTGAACACATTGAAGTAAAAGACATGGAAGGACTTCTTGCGCTTGACCCTCATAAATTAAAATTTCCAAGCAAGGACATCAATTTCCACACAGACAAGTGGACCTACTACTTCCTTGACAAGAAGGAACTTGATTTGCTCGACAAAGTAAAGAACGACGCAACGATTTCTTCATTTGCAAATGTAGAGGTCGGTATTACAACGGGGTCTAACGATTTCTTTACCGTTCCGCAATCTGTGGTAAGCATGTACCAGCTGGAGGAATATGCGCGTCCGATGGTAGGTAGAAGCGTACAGGTAAATAGCCTCTGCTTCACCAAACGCGATTGGAAAGCAAACGTCGCTTCTGAGGCAAAAGCCTACCTGCTCGTCTTTACTCCTGATGCTAAAGAAAATGGCAACGAGGGGGTGAAGGCTTATCTCGAAAATGGCGAAACTGCAGATATCCACAAAGGCTATAAGACCAGAATTAGAAATCAATGGTGGGTTATTCCTTCCATAAAAGTTTCTGATGCCTTGTTTCTGCGGCGTAACAACCTCTATCCTAAGTTCGTGCTCAATGAGGCAGGAGCATACACCACGGACACCATGCACAGAGTTTTCATCAAAGAAGATGTGAACAAGAAGGCGTTTATAGCTAGCTACTATAACTCTCTCTCGTTTGCTTTTGCTGAGATTCTTGGGCGCAACTTTGGCGGTGGTTGTCTTGAGCTCATGCCTAGTGAGGTAGGAGGAATTTATCTGCCTTATAGAGAAGAGAATGAGCAAATCTTTGATACACTTGACAATATGCTTCGCAAAAAGGCTAACGCAGACGAGATTCTTGATTACACTGACGAGATCATCCTTCGTCAGGGTATGGGATTTTCGAAGGAAGAGGTCAAGTTAGCTCGTTCCATCTGGCATAAGATCATAAACCGCCGTCTGACTCGCGAAACGCTTGAGAAAGCAGTAGAGAAGAAGAAAACAGAAAAGGAGAAGCAATTGCAACTTAGTTTCATAGACCTTTTCAACCACTACGAGCTTGAGCCAATCACTCAGAACGACATGGTTCGTGAGGACATTGGAATCGAGTATGGTAAGAAGAAGTATCAATTGCCAATCGACCTCTCCAAAAATCTCCTTATCTGCAACGTCAAGAAGGACAATTGGGAGCAGTACCTTGATGGCACTGCCAAGATTTACTACACAGGCAAGAAGTTTCCGACCACCGTTGCACTCAACAAACTCTATTATTTCATGCCTTACCTATCGGGCAAGGGCATCCGAGATCTCTTTTATATCAAGATAGCGCGCCTTGGCTATCGTAAAGAAGGTCAGAAGGACGAGAACAAGAAAGAGCTTCGTCTAGTATTCGAGATTGAAAGAATCGGCCAACTCTTCGATGACTACAAGAAAGTGAAACTCGAAATATGGAGGACGTTTACAGATACTACGATGGAGAGAATTATGGAACTTGTTGAACAACAAAACATTAATAACGGAAGCCCGCTATTATAAAGAAAAAATATATGGAAATGAATACTAAGAGTGGATGTGTATGGGCAGTGGTGATAGTTGTCTACCTCTTTCTTGTAATGATATCAGTATTTCATGCTCCTACGTCATTGTTCTTGCGTATGCTCCCACCTATAGTAGTTGTTGCATTACTTTCGAAAGGGAAGCCAATGTGGGTAAAGAGTATTGTTGCAGGGGTGTTAGTGTTGACAGGAGTATATACTCTGTTTTATAATGACATTCTCGGACCTATGGGGTTTATGATAAGTGACAGCATAATAGATATACCCGCACAGTTTTACCATTCATGGCGTTATTATTGGGTTGTGTGCTATCTATATGAGATGTTTTGGAGGTGGGGCATTCCATCGGTGATAATCTTGCTCGGTTATACAATATGGATCAAATGGCTTAAGGAATGAAGAAGTTTATTTTTGGTGCACATTCCGGTAATACCCGTTCACCAATTCTGGTGATATCCGTTCACTTTTCTGGCTCCTTAGTCTGCCAAGCTCGTCCTATTAACGTCTTAACGTTATAACGTTTAACGTTTTTGTTTTGGCATCTTGTTTTGACGTTTTGATGTTGCTCAGACAAAAGAAAGAAGTCACGTTGCCACGATATCACGCCTTAGAGCAATCCAACCACCCTTGCCATGGAAGACTCGCGTTCTTCCATGATAACGTTATAACGTTTAACGTTTTCAAAATCGCATACGCGTTCCCCCAGCAACCCATGGATTTTTCTATCTGCTCCATTTGTGGCCACACCTGTGCAAATCTGCAGCAAACATGGATTTTACCGCAAAAACACCCAATGAATTGCCACAAAAACACCAAACGCTTTACCGCAAAAACACCAAACGTTTTACCGCAAAAACGACAAATGAATCACAGCGAAAACTCAAAATAGATTTCGCAACCAAATAAAAATCAGTAACTTTGTGTCGAAAACAAGAAACTATAAAATATGCAAGAGGACAAGCATGAAATAAGCAAAGACAAGGACTGCCAAGACTTCCTTGCGGGGATAAAAGAACTGGCAAGGGAACTGATGCAGATTCGCGAGCGAGCAGCCATAGAGTACGCTCCCATTGTGGAGGAATTCTGCGCGAGGAAACACGCGTCGGAAAACGAAGTAGGACGGATGCTTGACCTTCTGTTTGGATTTGCCGACGACGAACGCATATTGCTCATGTACAAGAAGGTGTGCCGAAGATTCGTCTATGAATATCCCGAAACTATCAGTTTCTACATCATGGAGTACAGAAAAGAATATGACCGCGAGAGTCTTATCGGTACCGAATACGAACATCTGCTTCACGAGGATGACGACTTGTCTGACGAAGGGCGTGAAGCAAAATAACCGGTCGGGAAACGGAGAGAATCCTATTTGTTAAAGCCTGCGCACAATCATAATATTTACCCTTTTTTCTTCTTTTATATTGATTAGTTTTTATACCTTTGTAGTCAACAAATGACAACTCCAACAAGAAATAGTCTGTTGGTTTAACCTAACCTCTGAACTATAACATTGGAAGATATCACCAAGCGGCCTCCAACGGCTGATGCTTCATTGTATAATGGGCAGCCTACCGACACAGGCTCATCGTGTCCAAGTGCAGGACTCACCTCTTGTACGCCCTCCATCTCTAAGGACAAAGGTGGGGTGTCGGTAGAGAATGTGCCTTCTGAAAACAAGCAATGGTTTGTTCTGCGCGTTACGTATGGACGCGTCCTCAAGGCAAAAGCATTAGTAGAGGCTAAAGGCTTGGAATGCTATGTGCCTCTGCGATACAAACACATAAACAAGAACGGGAAGAAGCGGATAGTCATAGTCCCTCTCCTGCCCTCTTTTCTGTTTGTTTATGCCACAACAGCACAAGTCGAGTCCTTGCTTTATGAAATCATGATCAGCTCTGAGGGAAACAGAAAACTATTAAGTTATTACTTTGACCACACTATTTGTCGTCAAGACAATCCTGACCGCAATCCTCCACTCACCATTCGCAATGACGCGATGGACAATTTCATCAAGCTCACATCCATCAAGAATCCGCACATTATACCAGTTACAACAGAGATCATCCAGTACAAATTAGGCGATATGGTTATTGTGACAGATGGAGATTTTAAAGACGTTCATGGTAGAGTGGCAAGAATCGCAGGACAACAGAGAGTGGTCGTAGAACTATTTGAAGGATGCTTAGTGGCAACGGCATATATTCCGAAGAACGCCATGAAGCTGTATGTGGAACAATAAATCATCACAACACCAATGACAAAAAAAACAAAAAATATACTTAGCTTCAATCATAAAGAGGCTATGGATTTCTTTTTGAAATCAGAACAGTATCATGGTTTCGAGCTACCTGAATATTTCGTATTTGACGAATTGCTTCAAGAAGTCAAGAACACCATTGGCAAAACGCCCTATAAAGATTGCTTGCGAAAAGGTAGATCACCAGAAGAATTACCCGATGTAAACCTTGACATTTTACTTAACAAGGATGGACATTACGCAGTTCGCCCCATTATCCTTGCAAATCCATTCCTTTATTATTTCCTTGTTAGAGAAATTTGTAATGAGCAGTCATGGACGGTCATAAAGCATCTCTTTGAGAAGTACAAAGTTCCGCATATTACATCTTGCGCATTGCCCGTTATACCTAAGGAAAAAGAGCCATTTCACAAGTCCACTACTATACTCAACTGGTGGAGTTCTATGGAACAGCGGAGTATAGAGCTTTCTTTGGAATATCGCTACATGTTTGTCACGGACATCACCAACTGTTATGGTTCGGTCAATCCGCAAGCATTTGATTGGGCCTTCTCGTTCAAAGGAACAAAGCACGAGCAGGAAACAGAAAATCCGATAGCCAAGAATATCCAAAAGTATCTTCGCGCCTTCCAACAAGGGCGCAATATTGGCATTCCTCAAGGAAATGCCATATTCGACTTTATAGGCGAAATAATCCTTGGCTATTCTGACCTGTTACTCCATGAAGCAATACAAAGAGAAGGTATCACCACTTCATACGAAATAATCCGTTATCGTGACGACTACCGCATATTTTGTAATGACAAGGATGAACTCGAAAAGATTTCCTATGTCCTTCAGCACGTGTTGGAGAGCTTGAACTTCCGCATGAACAGCAAGAAGACCAAGATCAGCGATAGCATAGTTACCGATGCAGTCAAGCCCGACAAACTTACATATATCTACAACACACCTATATTCAACAAGAAAGGTTGCGACTTTGACAGTTTCGAGAAGCACCTGCTCTACATCCTTATGTTCGCTCGACAATACCCCGATAGCGGTTCCATCAAAACGATGCTCTCGGATATAAACAAGCGTATAGAAGACTGGCTCGAGCCTTATGAAGAAGAAGTCACGACGATACCAATTCTTGACGGAGAAGAACCCACAACCGAAAAGATAACCAAACGACGCAGACTCGTAGGTGGTAGCATTCGCGCCATGTCTGCAGTCTGTACACAGATAGCCTTAGAGAATGTTGGCTGTTGCCATTATGCCTTGCGCGTTCTCAGCAGAATGGTCGACTCTCTGAAAAATGAAAAAGAGAAATGCGCAATCATCAGGCTCGTTTACTCCAAGCTCTGCAATCAACCAAACTCCGACTACAATCAGCTTTGGCTGCAAAACATCACGTATAGTCAAGATGTTAAGAATAACGTATCACCTTATTCAAGTTTCACAAGTTAATAAAATATAACGTAACTACCTAAAACA